>Ga0102814_10000007_pt1 | contig 156749 bp, 158 predicted proteins | sample ColrivemetaGS741_FD_79112 | JGI IMG/M metagenome (GOLD analysis project Ga0102814, IMG submission 79112) | Estuarine microbial communities from the Columbia River estuary - Flood tide ETM metaG S.741 | ecosystem: Environmental > Aquatic > Marine > Intertidal zone > Estuary | place: USA...
ACATGAGCAAAAATAAGCGGCACAACGATTGTGGCATCTGATTCTACAATAAATTTTGGTGTATCTATATCTAGTTTTCCCCAAGTAATTTTTTCATTCGGAACTGCTCCAGAATAAGAACCATAACTTGTTGTTGAGTCAGAAATTTGACAGAAGTAGCTCCAAAATGGTACGTCGTGCATTTCCATATCTTGATAAAGCATTGGTACAACACATATTGGAAAATCTCCAGCAATTCCTCCACCAATTTGAAAGAAACCTATTCCTTTTCCGGCACTGTTTTTTGGATACCAATCAGCTAACCACATCATGTATTCTATTCCGCTTTTAGTTGTCGAAACATTTAGTTCTCCTTTAATGCAATATGAAGCAAAAATATTTCCCATAGTACTATCTTCCCAACCTGGAACTACAATAGGTAAGTTTTTTTCAGCTGCAGCAACCATCCAAGAATCTTTCGGGTCAATTTCGTAATATTGCTCTAAAACTCCAGAATTAATCATTTGGTACATAAATTCATGAGGAAAATATCTTTTACCCTCTTTTTCTGCTTTATTCCAAATGTCAATTAAATGTTGTTGTAATCTTCTAAAAGCTTCTTCTTCCGGAATACAAGTATCTGTAACTCTGTTGAAGTGATTGTCTAATAAATCTCTTTCTTCTTCAGGTGTTAAATCTCTGTAATTTGGAATTCTTTTGTATGAATTATGTGCTACTAAATTCATAATATCTTCTTCCAAGTTTGCTCCTGTACAAGAAATGATATGAATTTTATCTTGACGAATCATTTCTGCTAATGATTTACCTAACTCAGCTGTACTCATTGCACCTGCTAAGGTTACCATCATTTTTCCATTGTCTAATAAATGTTCTTCATAACCTTTTGCTGCATCTACTAAAGCTGCAGAGTTAAAATGAAGGTAATGATTTTCTATAAACTGACTAATTGGTCCTTTGCTCATTTTTATTTTGTTTAGTTGAAAAATAAATTTTTCAGTATTTTTAAATTATTTCTTTTTGTAACCTAAAATTCCCATGATATCTTCTGCCTTTTGTTCTTCAGAGAAAACTTCGGTTGCCAAAATACCATTTTCATCTCTATCGATTAAAATATGTTTTGGTTGCGGAATTAAACAGTGGTGTAAGCCTCCAAAACCACCAATTGTTTCTTGGTAAGCTCCAGTATTGAAGAAGCCAATATATAAAGGTTTTTCTTTGTTGTATTTAGGTAAATATACTGCATTCATATTTTGTTCAGAGTTGTAATAATCATCGCTATCACAAGTCATTCCACCTAATAATACTCTTTCGTACGTATCATTCCATCTGTTAATAGCTAACATTACAAAACGCTTGTTAATTGCCCAAGTATCTGGTAGAGTAGTAATGAAAGAAGAATCAATCATGTTCCATTTTTCTCTATCGTTTTGTTGCTTTTGATACAAAACTTGATAAACAGCACCGCCACTTTCTCCAACTGTGAATGAACCAAATTCTGTAAAGATGTTTGGAACAGGAACTTCAGCATCATCACAAGCAATTTTAATTTGATTGATAATTTCATCAATCATATATTGGTAATCATATTCAAACGCTAATGAATTTTTGATTGGAAAACCACCACCAATATTTAAACTGTCTAATGTTGAGCATTCTTTTTTAAGGGCAATGTATACTTTTAAACATTTTAATAATTCGTTCCAGTAATATGCAGTATCACGAATACCAGTGTTTATGAAGAAGTGAAGCATTTTTAACTCTACTTGCTTATTTTCTTGTATTTGTTTTCTATAAAAAGGAACGATATTTTTATAGCCTATTCCTAAACGAGAGGTATAAAACTCAAATTTAGGTTCTTCCTCAGCAGCAATTCTAATACCTATTTTGAATTTTCCGTCAATTTGCTCTTGTAGTAAGTCTAATTCTTCGTAATTATCAATTACAGGAATTGTATTTTTTTGTCCGTTGTTAATTATACGAGCAATATTGTCAACGTAAGCATCTCTTTTGAATCCGTTACAAATAACGAAAGTGTTTTTATTAATTTTTCCTTCTTCCAAAAGGCTTTCAACAATATTAATATCAACAGCAGACGAAGTTTCAATATGTATGTTGTTTTTAAAAGCTTCATTCATGATAAATTGAAAATGAGAGCTTTTTGTACAATAACAGTAATGATATTTACCTTCATACTTATGTTTTTCCATTGCTTTTCTAAACCAACCTTTTGCTTTGTTGATATTGTTAGAAATTTGCGGTAAATAAGTAAACTTTAAAGGCGTTCCGTATTGTTCCACTAATTTCATTAAATCAATTTTATGAAATTCAAGATTGTCTTTGTTTAAAGTAAATTCTTCTTGTGGAAAATAGAATGTTTGGTTTATTAAATCGTAATATTTAGTGTTCATTTTTTGAGATAGTGTTTGAAGTTATTAATTGTTGTTTAGTAAACAATTAACTCTCAAAGCCTTATGTTCGAAAATATTATTAAAAGCTTTTCGTTAAAAGCTTTTAATAATTCAAATAAATCAAACACAAAAATATTTTCATTAGATGAACAGCTACTATTTTGAATAGAATAGATGTTTTTCTGAAACGAAAAGCTTGTCGATAAATTTTGAAGTACGTGTAGTTTTTTCATTACTGCAATTTTAAAAAATATTATTATCGATAGGTGCGATTTGTGTTATTTTTTTTTAGTTTTTATAATTTTCAAATGATTTCATAATTAATTCATTTTCAGCAGTTTGATTTATTTTTATTTTTCCAATCCCGTCTAAAAGAGCAAATTGAATTGTACCAAATTCATTTTTCTTATCGAAAATTAATAAATCAATTACTTTTTGAATATCAACATTATTAAAATTAACCTTTTTATAAATAGAGTTTATCAAATCTTTAATCTCTAAATATTCATTTTCAGATATTAGATTCTTTTCTTTTGAGATATAGCTCTCTAAGATCATTCCTATAGCAATTGCTTCTCCGTGAAGTAATGATTCTTTATCTGGGTTTTCAAGTAAATAACTCTCGATTGCATGACCTAAAGTATGGCCAAAATTCAAAGATTTACGAATTCCATTTTCGGTTAAATCTTGAGAAACAATTGTGTTTTTTATTTGAATAGATTCATAAATTAAACTATTCAAATCGTCTGTATTTAAATCAGTTAGGTTTTTAAATTTATCCCAATACTTTTTATCGTAAATTAATCCGTGTTTTAGCATTTCTGCTAATCCAGAACGCATTTCTCTAGCAGACAAAGTACTTAAAAAGTGTGTGTCAATTATTACCGCCTTAGGTTCTTTAATGATTCCAATTTGGTTTTTTAAATTTCCTAAGTCAACACCATTTTTACCGCCTATTGAAGCATCAACCATTGCTAAAAGAGTAGTTGGAACATTTATAAAATCAATTCCTCTTTTAAAAGTACATGCAATGAATCCTCCAATATCTGTAATTACGCCACCTCCAAGGTTAATAATAATACTTTTTCTATCGCCTTCTAGTTCTGTCAAGCTGTTCCAAATTCCTAAGCAAGTTTCAATATTCTTATTAGATTCACCAGCTTCTAATTCAATTATTTCAATTGTTACTTCTGTAGCAAAATTTGCTAAAAAGTATGGTAAACATTGATTAGAAGTGTTTTCATCTACAATTAAAAATATTTTTGAATAAAATTGAGGCTTTATAGTTTCTGCTAAAAACTCATAACCAGAATTTTCAAATACTATTTTATAATTGTTTGCTTGAATGGTTTGCATTGTTTTTGTTTTCAATTTCATGCAAAATAAGGTATTTTTTATTTAAAAATAGAGCAGACTGCTGTATATTTGCATAACAATTTAGCCTACAATCTCATGGATAAAATTTTTAATAATACAGAAGTTGCATTTTCACTTAAAAGTGATACAGAATTAGAAAGAGCTTATTTTTTATTCAAATTAATTGAAAGTCAGCCACTTGTAAAAATAGGGACAGCAGTGACAAACTTTGCTTTAAAGGCACATTTACCAGTTGAAGGATTAATACGTTCTACTGTTTTTGATCATTTTTGTGGTGGTATAAATGAACATGATTGTCTTTCTGTAGTGGATAAAATGTATGTAAAAGGTGTTTCATCTGTATTAGATTACTCTGTTGAGGGCAAAGAGGAAGAAGAGCAGTTTGATGCTGCTTTAGATATGATTATTAAAACAGTAGATTTTGCTAAAGAAAGAATGTCTATTCCTTTTGCGGTATTTAAGCCAACAGGTTTTGGTAGAATAGCTTTGTATGAAAAAGTAGGTTCTAAAATAGATCTTACAGATAAAGAAAAAGTAGAATGGAATAGAGTAGTGGCTCGTTTTGACAAAGTATTAAAAATTGCTCACGAAAAAGACGTTGCATTGTTAATTGATGCTGAAGAAAGCTGGATGCAAGATGCGGCTGATGATTTGGTTGAAGAAATGATGCGTAAATACAATAAAGAAAGAGCAATTGTATTTAATACTTTGCAAATGTACAGATGGGACAGATTGGATTATTTGAAAAAATTACATAAAACGGCAAAAGCTGAAGGTTTCTTTATAGGAATGAAGATTGTTCGTGGTGCTTACATGGAAAAAGAAACTGCCAGAGCAGAAGATAATGGTTATAAATCGCCAATTTGTATAAATAAACAAGCTACCGATGAAAACTATGATGCTGCTATTGTATATATGTTAGATAATATAGATTTGATGTATATTTTTGCAGGAACACATAACGAAAATAGTTCATACCAATTAATGCATTTGTGTGAAGAAAGAGGAATAGCTAAAAATGATACTCGTATCTTTTTTGGTCAGTTATATGGTATGAGTGATAACATAAGTTACAATTTAGCAGAACAAGGCTATAATGTGGCAAAATATTTGCCGTTTGGACCAGTTAGAGACGTTATGCCGTACTTAATACGTAGAGCAGAAGAAAACACTTCTGTAGCAGGACAAACGAGTAGAGAGCTTGATTTAATTAAGAAAGAAAGAAAAAGAAGAAAATTATAAATAAAAAATCCCTCAATTGAGGGATTTTTTTCTATTAATTCAAAGGCACAGTAAATTTAAAATTACTGCCTTTTCCTTCTTCACTTTCGGACCAAATTTCACCGCCATTTTTTTTTACAAATTCTTTACAAAGTACTAGCCCTAAACCAGAGCCACTTTCATTTGCTGTACCATTCATGGTTGTATTTGAGGTTATTTTAAAAAGGGCATTACGTTTTATTTCATTCATTCCAATTCCATTATCAGAAACTGTAATTTCCACGTGGTCGTGTTTTAAAATTGTAAAAACACTTATGGTGCCTCCAGTGTTTGTAAACTTGATTGCGTTTGAAATTAGATTTCGTAATACTGTCCTTAACATGTTTTCATCAGCATAAACTTTTATTTCGTCTGAGGAGAAATAATTTATAGTAATTTTTTTGGCTTGTGCATGTATTTTATTAATTGCTATTATTTCTAGTATAACTTTAGATAAAAGTATTTTTTCGGGTTTGAAAGTGAGTTTTCCGGTTTGAGATTTTGCCCAATTTAATAAATTATCAAGTAAAATAAGAGTATTTTTTGCAGAGGAATTGAGGATCTCTATATGTTTTTCAGATTCTTCGAAATCAATACTTTTATCAAGTATTAACTCTGTAAGTCCTATTATATTGCTAAACGGACTTCTTAAATCATGAGCAATAATTGAAAAAAGTTTATCCTTTGTAGCGTTAAGTTCTTTTAGTTGTTTTTCACTTTTTTTAAGAGAATCTTCAGATTTTTTACGTTCAGTTATATCATGAATTATTCCAATTAGATACTTTTTGCCATTCGCATCAATAAAACGCGACTTTCTTGTAGAGATTATTCGGGTTTCAGTTCCATTTATAGTTAATGTCTCTTCATTTATATTTTCAATCCCGTCTTTTAAAACTTGCTTATCAATTCTTAGAAAAACCTCTTGTTCTTCAGGTGAAACATGTTCTGCAAGTGTTTTTCCAATTATGTTTTCCCTTTTAAGTCCAAAAACATTTATAAAGGCTTCATTGATAATAAGTAACCTGCTTTCTTCGTCTTTAACAAATATAGGGTCGCCAATTTTATTAAGAATCGTATTGTAATAATATTCTCTTCCTAATTTTTCTTCTTGAATTGAATTGTTTAAGCGTAAAATTTCATTTTCCTTTTTGAGCTCAATAATCTGATTTTCTAATATTTGATATGTTAACTCATCATTTGCCATTTGAATTCTTTTTTGTAGAAGTTGTTGTTTTAGAAGGTTGCTCTTATATGAAGTTGATAAAAACCAAAAACAGTCCTACTCAAATATAGTGATTTTTTTTGAATTTTGTAAATCATTGTTTATTAACTAAGTAGAGGTACAAGTATTAGAAGTTGTATAACTTTAAATCATAAATTTAAAGATTTGTTTTTTACTATAAATAATGCATTAATAATTTTATAAAAAGATAGAAACAAAAAAAATCCTACATTTCTGTAGGATTTTTAAATTGAAGTGGGCGATGAGGGGTTCGAACCCCCGACCCCCTCGGTGTAAACGAGGTGCTCTGAACCAGCTGAGCTAATCGCCCCAATAAAATGCTTTACTGTTACCGTATTGCGAGTGCAAATATACACTGATTATTTATATTTGCAAGTCTTTTATTTAAAAAGTTATTTTTTTTTAATGCTTTCTAATAGAGCCCTAGTAGTACTATTTGCTACAGTTAAGATAATCTCTTCATTTTGAGAAGTTTTACCTTCAATAATATAAATTGTCCCTTTTGTAGTTTTCTCTTTACTTTTTGAAAAATCTACATCACCATGGCGCATGCTCGATTTAATATCCTCTATTGTTACCCAACCTTCTTCTAAAGTGGTTTTAGCTTCTGGTGAGTATTCAAATGATTTACTTCTCATATCTTTTAAAACCCTACAGTTTGGTAAATAACAAAATTCAACTCCACGAGATTCTGCTTTTGCGCCTAGAAAGTAAACGACAAAAAATAAGCCCAACATAAGGCCAAATAAATAATATGCTAAACGAAATTTAAATTTCATGCTGTAATTTTTTTACAAATTTAGTGTTTTATTTGCATAGGAGATAGTAGCAACATTCTTTTGTTTAATAAAAACTGAAAGATGAGTCATTTTTTGTTTGTAAACAAAATATACAGTTTATTGTGCTGCCTTTAAGGTGTACTTTAAAAAACCAATAGATTTATGTCTCTATAGTCAATATTAAACCAATCGCCAATTGCTTTATTTGTTAATATACCATGGTAATAATATATACCATTTTTTAAACCTCTATTACATCGAATAGCACTTTCAATACCGCCATCTTCCGCAATATGCAATAAGAACGGACTAATAATGTTACTTATGGAGATAGAAGCGGTTTTAGAATATCGCGAAGGAATATTAGGTACACAATAGTGAATTACGTTGTTTTTTATAAAAGTTGGCTTTTCGTGTGTTGTAATTTCTGATGATTCAAAACAACCACCAGTATCGATACTAACATCTACAATTACTGCTCCCTTTTTCATATTTTCTACCATGGTTTCTGAAACTACAATTGGAGTTCTGTTTTTTCCACGCATAGCACCAATTGCAACATCACAACGACGCAACGCTTTTAAAAGTGTTTTTTCTTGTATTGTTGAAGTAAAAATTCGTTGGTTTAATGTGTTTTGTAAACGTCTTAATTTTGTAATAGAATTGTCAAATACTTTTACATTTGCTCCAAGTCCAATTGCTGTTCTTGCAGCATATTCAGCAACGGTTCCTGCGCCGAGTATAACAACTTCAGTAGGTGGAACACCAGTTATGTTTCCAAATAACAATCCTTTACCGATGTTTTGGTTAATCATTAATTCTGCAGCAATATGTATAGAAGCTGTTCCTGCAATTTCAGATAATGATTTTACAGCAGGGTAGGACCCATCTTCATCTTTTATGAATTCAAAAGCTAGAGCTGTTATGCGTTTTTGTGCTAAAGCATCAAAATATTCTTTTTTTTGTGTTTTTAGTTGAATTGCAGAGATAACAATAGCTTCTTGGTTCATCATTTCAATTTCTTCAAGAGTAGGAGGTTCTACTTTTAAAAGCATTGGACAACTTAAAACTTTTTTAGTATCGTTTGTAACTTCTGCCCCAGCATCACTATATTCTTTATCAGAATAACTTGAGCTTAAACCTGCTCCAGCTTCAATCATTACTCTATGTCCGTGCGATGTTAAGGAACTTACAGCATCTGGAGTTAAGCAAATACGTCTTTCTTGGTAAGAAGTTTCCTTTGGAATCCCAATAAATAAATCGCTTTTATGCCTTGCGATTTCCAATTTTTCTTCCTGAGGAAGCAATTGCATTTTTGAAAACGGACTGTAAGTTGACATGTTTGGTTTTTAGTAATGTTGAGCCAATTTAGTAAATATTTTTTAATTTTTATTATAGATTAACAAGAAATAGCAAAACATTTAATCCTAAATTTCTGTCACTAATTAATTAAAATTAATTCTCTTTTTCCATCAGGAAGTTCCTTCATATGAATTGCTGCATGATCAATTGGAATTAAATTGGGTGTTTTTTCTGGCCATTCAATTAAGCACCAGTTTCCTGAATAAAAATATTCATCTAAACCCATGTCATAAGCTTCTTCTTCGCTATTTAAACGATACAAATCAAAATGATATACAATTTCACCATTTTGAGTTTCGTATTCATTTACCAATGAAAAAGTAGGGCTACTAGAATTATTTTGTACACCTATTTCTTTTACCAAAGCTTTAATTAATGTTGTTTTACCAACTCCCATAGTTGCATGGAAAGTAATTACTTTTTTTAAAAGTGGTGTAGCTAATATTTGCTTGGCAACTTGTTGAATTTCTTCTAAAGTAAAGTTTATATTCATTGTATTTGGTTTAAGGTTATGGAAAAATGGTAACTAAAGTATTAATTACCATTTTCTATTACCAAATATATTATTTAGGGTTAAAAACTATAAACGGAACAACCATTTCTTCTAAAGAAATGCCACCATGTTGGTACGTATTTCTATAATAACTTACATAATGGTTGTAATTGTTTACATATGCTAAGAAAAAATCATTCTTAGCAAAAATATAAGAACTACTCATGTTTATAGATGGTAAGCCTATTTTTTTAGGATCTTTTACCGCATAAACATCTTTGTTCTCATAAGTTAAACTTCTACCCGTTTTGTAACGTAAATTTAAACTTGTGTTTTTGTCTCCAATAACTTTTGATGGGTTTTTACAGTTTATAGTTCCGTGATCGGTAGTAAGTATTAGTTTAAAACCTGCACTTTGTGCTTGTTGGATAATGTCTAACAGAGGAGAATTTTTGAACCAACTTAACGTTAACGAACGATATGCTTTATCATTTGAAGCTAACTCTTTTACAACTTCCATTTCGGTTTTTGCATGTGAAAGCATATCTACAAAATTATAAACAATAGTAGTTAAGTCATTATCTTTTAATCCTTTAAAGTTTTCTGCTAGTTTCTTACCGTCTCTAAAATTGGTTATTTTATAATATTCCTGTTTAATATTTAAACCTAAACTTTTTAAGTTCTCAGTTAAAAATTCACCTTCAAACATATTTTTCCCACCTTCTTCTACATCATTTCTCCAATATTGAGGGAATTTTTTTTCCATTTCTAATGGCGTTAGTCCAGAAAAAATGGCATTACGTGCATATTGAGTTGCAGTAGGCAACATTGCGTAATAACTAGTTTCCTTTTCAATTTTATAATGATTATTCACAACAGATTCGAAGGCTTTCCATTGGTCGTACCTTAAGTTGTCTATTACCACAAATAAAATTGGTTTTTCTTTCTTACGGATCTCGGGAGCAACTAATTCGGCAAAAATTTTGTGTGAAAGAATAGGTTTGTCGTTTTTTTCATCAAACCAATCTTCATAATTTTTTTCTATGAATTTCCCAAATTGAGAATTTGCTTCTGCTTTTTGGCTCTCTAATATTTCAACCATACTTTGGTCTTCAATGTTTTCAAGCTCCATTTCCCAATAAACTAATCGCTTATATAAATCTGCCCAATCTTCATAAGAATTTACCATAGCCATATCCATAGATATTTTACGAAATTCTTTTTGATAATCTAAATTAGTTTTTACAGATACCAAACGAGAATGGTCTAAATTCTTCTTTAAACTCAGTAAAATTTGGTTAGGATTAACGGGTTTTATCAAATAATCTGCTATCTTAGAACCAATAGCTTCTTCCATAATATATTCTTCTTCACTCTTTGTAATCATAATTACGGGAATGGAAGACTTTTTTTCTTTAAGTTCGGCAAGTGTTTCTAAGCCACTTAAACCTGGCATGTTTTCATCTAAAAAAACCACATCGAAATTATTTTCTTCAAATAAATCAATAGCATCTTGTCCGTTATTACAAGTTGTCACGTCATAATTTTTCTTTTCTAAAAATAGAATATGTGGTTTTAATAAATCTATTTCATCATCAACCCAAAGTATTTTTATGTTGCTCATCTATGTTTATTTATTAATAACAATTTAATTGAAATTATCAAAAGTTGATTGTTTTACTTATTGTTTGTGCAAGTTAGTATATAAACAACGTTCAATGTATTAAAATTAGTATAAAATTTTAATACATAAATTAAAAAAAAATCCATAAATAATTTATTTATGGATTTAATCTATTGATTTTTTTTGGATTAAAATATTTAATTAAAAGGATTAGACCATTTTACATTTGTATATACATCGTTTCCTGCTAAAGTAATTAAAAAAGCTTGTAAAGCACTCATTTGTTCCCCAGTCATGTTTAATTTTTGCCCGTTTCCATTTGGTTGAAGTCTTGGGTCTAAATTAGTATTTCCTGCTGCAAGATTTATAGTATTATAGTGTCCAATAGCAGCTTGTAATGTGTTTAAGCCTCCAGTATGCATTAAGGGTGTGTTTAATGTTCCATTTTGTTTAGTCAAGTTTCGTAAAGAAGGTGCTCTTGTGTTGGTAATGTCAATCGCGGTTGCGTTACCAATTACTCCAATTATTCCATTATTTAAAGTATTTGGGTCAATATCAAACTCAGGAGCTGCATGACAAGCTACACATCCTACACCGCCACTAGTTCTAGAGCCATTTCCATCAAATTGCGGCGGAGTCATATAAAGTGTTTTTCCTAAATTTTCTTGAGCTGTATAATTAGAAAAAGGTTGATTGTCGTTAGCTACTAATGCTCTTCCTGCGTCATATTTTGAATCAAAAGATTGAATACTTCTAATAAATTGAGCTAATACAAATTGAATTTTTGCCTCTGTAATTTCTTCAGTACCAAAAACAAAATGGAATAATTCTTTATAGTAACCAATTCCTTCTAATCTGGTAGTTAGGTCATTAAAACTTAAATCTCCATTTTCACCACTAAATCCCATTTCTCCATGGTCTTTGATAGGCATGGTAGTTTGAATTTCTAAACTAGCTGCTCTTTCATCCCAAAAGAATTTTGATTCAACAGAAAATTTTGAGTTTATTAAACGCATAGAATGTCTTCCAGTTGTTGAATTGGCACCTGAACTAGCAATTTCAGTATCACTAAAAGCATTTTCTTGTTTATGACAAGTTGCACATGATGTTGTATTATTAGCGGATAAGTTTGTATCATAAAAAAGCACTCTCCCAAGTGTGGCTCCACGGTCTGTAACAGGGTTTAGGATACTATTGTCTTTTCTTATATAATTAGGTGTTGCCTGATTAGCATAATTACCCAAATTATTTAAGTCTATATGACTTCCAAAAGTAGCCTCAACATTTGGTGCTGAAATAATTTCAGTATAATCATCATTATCATTATTACAGGAAGTTAATATTAAAAATCCACTGATTAAAATCAATATATTATTTTTCATAAGTAGTATTTATTGTTAATGTTTATTTAGAGAAATTTTTATTCAGAATTTTTAATTTAGTAAGAGTCAAATCTTTACAATTCTTACTGCTAGAAGTCAATCTACGAATAGTTAACAGACTTATAAAGTTGGTTTTTCATATTGTTTAGTTTTAGGTTTCTAAATATAAGACAGCATTAAACAAAAAAGGTTTAATTGAATACATATCTTTTTTTAAAAGATTAAAATATTCTTATATTTGAACTTTAATTGAAACAAACTAAACGTATATATAATTATTATGAAATTACTAGAAGGTAAAGTAGCTATAATTACAGGAGCAAGTAGAGGTATTGGTAAAGGTATTGCTGAAGTTTTTGCGCAACAAGGAGCTAATGTTGCATTTACATACAGTTCGTCTGTAGAATCAGCAACAGCTTTAGAAAATGAATTAAATGCTTTAGGTGTTAAAGCAAAAGGATATAAATCAAATGCGGCAGATTTTAACGAATCTCAAAAGTTAGTGGATGACGTTATTGCTGAATTTGGAACTATCGATATTTTAATTAACAATGCAGGTGTTACTAAAGATAACTTGTTAATGCGTATGAGTGAAGAAGATTTTGATGCGGTTATCGAAATTAACTTAAAGTCGGTATTTAACATGACTAAAGCTGTACAAAAAATTATGTTGAAAAACCGTAAAGGTTCTATCATTAACATGAGTAGTGTAGTAGGTGTGAAAGGTAACGCAGGACAAGCGAATTATGCAGCATCAAAAGCAGGTATGATTGGTTTTACTAAATCTATTGCATTAGAATTAGGTTCAAGAAATATTCGTTCAAATGCAATTGCTCCTGGTTTTATTGAAACAGAAATGACTGCAAAATTAAACGAAGATACTGTTAAAGGATGGAGAGAAGCTATTCCTTTAAAAAGAGGCGGAACACCAGAAGACATTGCTAATGTTTGTGTATTCTTAGCTTCAGATTTGAGCGCTTATGTTACCGGACAAGTTATTAATGTTGACGGTGGAATGTTAACTTAATAGGATGGCAAATACAACAATTTTCCTCATCATACTTTCAGTAGTAATCGCAGGATTATTGTCGTTTTATCAATATATATATAAAGCCAAAAACAGGTCGAAAATGATTTTGTTTTTGGCTTTTTTGCGTTTCGTTTCCATTTTTACAATTCTACTATTGCTTATAAACCCAATAATTAATAGAAAAATTACGGAAATAGAAAAAACACCATTACCTCTTATTGTGGACAATTCTAGTTCTGTAACTGAGTTAGAAAAAGCAAATAACGTTACTACATTATATAATTCGTTTTTAGAGAATAAAGCTCTTAATGAAAAGTATGCAATTCAATTGTATAGCTTTGATGAGGGTCTAAAGACAAATACAGAATTAGACTTTAAAGGTAAACAAACGCGTATTGATAATGTTGCCAAAGAATTAAAACAACTTTACCGAAATAAAAAATATCCAGTAGTCCTTTTGACTGATGGAAATCAAACTCAAGGAAATGATTATGTATATGAATTTCAAGAAAATGTAACAGTTAACCCGATTGTTTTAGGTGATACAACAACTTTTATTGATTTGAAAATAGACCAAATTAATGTTAATAAATATGCATTTTTAAAGAATAAATTTCCAATTGAAGTCTTTTTGCAATATAACGGAAACCATGCAGCTGAAAGTGTGTTTTCAATTATGCAAGGAAACCAGGTTGTATATAAAGAAAAAGTACGTTTTACCAAAGATAAAAGAGCGCTTTCAATTGATGTTTTATTACCCGCATCTAAAGTTGGAATCCAAAAATATACAGCTGTAGTTTCACCATTATCTGCTGAAAAAAACAAAATTAATAATTTTAAATTATTTACCGTTGAAATTTTAGACCAACGAAGTGAAATTGCAATTATTACCGACATTAATCATCCTGATATTGGCACTTTAAAGCGAAGTATTGAAGTTAATGAACAACGTAAAGTAACTATTCTTAATATTAACGAAATCAAGAAATTAGATAATTTTAATTTATTTATAATTTACCAACCAACACAAAAATTTTCTTCTATTTTCAACCACATTAAAAATAGTAAATCAAATAGTTTTGTTATTACAGGAAAGCATACCGATTTTAATTATCTAAATTCTGTACAAGAAGATTTTGAATTTAAAAGCACTAATCAAGTTGAAAATTATGGTGCCAATTTTAATAGCTCATTTAACAACTTTTCGCAAGAGAATATAGGTTTTGAAAACTTTTCTCCATTAGAAAATAAATTCGTCTCAATAGTAACAAAAAGTAATATTCAAACGCTTCTTTCTTCTAGAATTAGAAATGTAGTTTTAGATGCTCCTTTATTAGCATTTACAACTAGCAACCAACAAAGAGATGCATATTTATTTGGAGAAAATTTATGGAAATGGCGTAGTGAAACCTATTTAGCTAAAAGTGATTTCCAAGATTTTGATTTGTTTATGGATAAAACCATTCAATATTTAGTTTCAAACGATTCAAAAATAAATTTAGTCGTTAGTTATGAAAATTTTTATAACACAGGAGAGGATATTACCCTTAGAGCGCAATATTTCAATAAAAACTATGAGTTGGATAATGATGCTCGGTTAGAAATTACATTGGTAAATTCTGCGACAAAAAAAGCATTGAAATACAATTTCAGCAAGACAAATACCGATTTTGAGGTTGTTTTTAACGATTTAATTACCGGAAACTACACTTTCTCGGTAAAAGAAACAAGAAGCAATACAAGGTACACTGGGGGCTTTGAAGTATTGGATTACAATAGTGAAAAACAATTTGTAAACCCAAATAAAGACCAATTAGTACAATTGGCTAAAAATACCAACGGTATTGCATATTATCCAAACCAAATAAAAGAGTTGATTGATGCTTTGTTAAATGACGCACAATATAAACCTATTGCTAAAGAAATTACGCAAAAATCGCCGTTAATAGATTTAAAATGGCTTTTGGTTTTACTGGCTATTTCACTTGCTGTAGAATGGTTTGTTAGAAAATATAATGGATTGGTTTAGAAACAATTTTACATAAATTAAAACAATTAGATAAAGAATACTATGAGTACAACAAAATTAACAATCAACAACAACGGTTCTATTAAAATAGAAGGAGATTTCGAAATAACAGATGCTAACGGAAATGTATACGGATTAGAAGGAAGAACAGCTTTAGGTCTTTGTCGTTGTGGAGCATCTTCAAATAAACCATTTTGCGACGGTTCGCACCGAAACAGTTTTGAACACGAAGCAAACGCTTTTGATTTGCCACCAATGAAAACGAAATAAAGAAGACTTTTTGTTTACACCATAAAAAAAGCTGTATTCTTATTAATATTAATGTAGCTTTTTTTTAATCTTATTTTGATTACTTTCTATTTGATTAGGTAAAGGTTTGTAAAATGAATTTAGTTTGTAATAATTTCATTAAAATGAATTGCTGCTTCAATATCAATGTAAACAGGAATCATTCCAAAGCCTTTAAATGTTGCATAAGCTTTACAGAAACCATTCTGCAGCTTCATGATTTTTATTTTATCAACTATAATATAAATATTATTTAGTCTGGCATCTACTAAATCATTGCCTTGTGTTAAATATGTGAATTTGTTTCCATTTGATGGAAATCCAATTAATAGTTCATCACCTGATTTAATACTTATTTTGTTTTTTGAAATATATTCAGAATAATCACCTTCTTTCATTTCTGATGAAAAAGTTGCTATTTGCGCAAAACTGAAATTTGCAATAAACAGTACAGATAATAAAATTTTATTCATTTTTATAAAATTAAGTATATGCAAATATAAAAATAAGAAAACCGTACTAATTACGGTTTTTCTTAATTATTTAAGCTTAAAATATTAAGCATTGTGTTGTGTGTTTAATTTTTTATGTGAAATATAAATTAAAACTCCCATTATTAATACTGATACAATAGATGCATTTAATGTTCCTAAATCTAAACCTCCTTTTATAATTGGTTTTGTTAGGAAATCCCCAAACGTAGCGCCAAACGGACGTGTAAAAATGAATGCTATCCAAAATAAGATAATTTGATTTATTTTAGTCAGATAATGTAATGCAACTACAATCAAAATTACTACAGCTGTAAACATAGCTCCGTTTAGATAGCTCAACCCAATTACATCACTCAAATAGTCGCCAAAAGCAGTTCCTAAGCTATTTGAAAATAATATTGCAATCCAATAATAAATTTCCTTGTTTTTGTCTAGTATCGGAAAGACGCTTAAAGATTTAAACTTTTTAAACCAAAGAAATAAGGTTAAAACTAATCCAGAAAATAAAAGCAAACTTCCTAAAGTATATCCTAAACTAAGACTTCTGTCTAAAAAGTCTGAAATTTCAGTTCCTAAAGTTGTGGTTGCAATAATGACCAACCAATAAAATATTGGAATATATTGTATGGTTGTTATTTGTTTTGCTAAAACAATTAGAAAAAAGACTAAAGTAATTAAAATACCAGTAAAATAGCCAAGATTCAAAGTCATTGACAAATAATCCCCTAATGTTTCACCAAGTGTAGTTGCAACAATTTTCATGAACCAAAACAATAGTGTTATTTCGGCTACTTTATTTAGTTTATTCATTATTTAACTTAATTTATTTCTGGTATTTTTTCTTTTGCAACATATCAGATGCCGTTTGGTAATAAGCAGTCGCTTCTTTAATTAAGTCTTGGCGCTTTGTACTCATTAAAGTTTCCTCATAATAAATTTGGAAATCGCCTCCCAATTTTTCGTTTTTAATTTGTTTCAATTCAAATTGTTTAGACTGTTTTACAGGAGAAAGAATAGTTAACACATTGTCTTTTATAAACCCTAAATCTTGATATGTTGCTATAAAAGCTCTAGGTTTATAAGTGCCTTTTAAAACATCTTGACCATAAAATTTACTTTGGTAATTAAAATTTAATAATCCAAAAAGTGTTGGCATTAAATCTATTTGCGACATTAGCTTATTGTTATTTGTAGGTTGTATAAAACCTGGAGCATAAATCATGGCAGGAATACGGTATTTATCCAAAGGCAATTCTGTTTTACCTGAACTAGAAGCACAATGATCAGAAACAATAACAAAAACAGTGTTTTTAAACCAAGGTTGTTTCTCAGCCATTTTAAAAAATTGTCTTAATGCAAAATCTGTGTATTTTACACCACCTTCTCTAGTTTGTGAGTCACTAGGAATTTCTATTTTTCCGTCAGGATATGTAAATGGTCTGTGATTACTTACAGTCATCCAATGATTAAAGAACGGTTTGCCTTTTTTAGCTTCTTCGTTCATGGTTTTAATAGCTTTATTTGCCATGTCTCCATCACAAACCCCCCAAATGTTAGCAAAAGTAATTTCTTCGGGTTTAAATGAAGTTTTGTCTACAATATCATAGCTATTTCCGCTAAAAAAGTCACGCATATTATCAAAATAGGCATCTCCACCATATAAATATTTTACTTGATATCCTTTAGAAGTAAAAATACTAGCTGTACTAAATTTATCTTTATTATCCACTCGTTTTACAACGCTTTCTCCAGGAGTTGGAGGAATACTTAATGTCATTGCTTCTAATCCTCTAACTGTTCTGTTGCCTGTTGCATAAAGGTTAGAAAAATTTAGACTTTTTAAAGCTAATGAATCTAAAAAAGGTGTAATGTTAAATGTATAACCATACATTTCCATATACTCAGAACTTAAACTTTCAATTGTAATTAAAACAACATTTTTTTTAGTTTCAATACTATCTGAAGCAATTGTTCGTAAAGTAGAATTTGAAGATATGTCAGGAATTTGATTTTTTAAAATAGCATAAGCTTCATTATTTGGAATAGTCTTATAAAATTTTAAAAAGTCTAATTCACTATTCATAAATGCACTATAGAATTTATAAATTCCATTTGCTTGTAATTCATTAGTAAAAATATTTTGATTATTTTCTTGTTTAGCAAGCATTGGGATTGCTTTTAAAGAAACTACAAATAGTACTAAATAAATTCCTGTAATTTTAAGTTTATTTACAAATGAAGGTAAATTTTCTAAATATACTTTCGATTTTTTAACAATAATGTAAGTTGCAATTGCTGTGAGTAATCCAACGCCTAAAAATAGAGGTATAACAGGGTAAGATTCCATTATATTGCCAATAACAGTGTTGGTGTAAACTAAATAATCAACAGCAATAAAATTGTATTTTACACCAAATTCGTTCCAAAAGAAGAATTCACTTAAAGCGTTTTGAATAATTATTAAACTAAATAAAAAGATAGTAAATACGAATGATGCAAATCGCAATTTTTTTCTATAGTTTGGTAAGAATAATTGTATTGCAAATAAAAAGGTTTTAAAACCCACAAAAATTAGCCCTATTGTTGGTAATATTCCACCATATTCATTCAATATAGTTTTACCTGATAAAATATAAAGTAATAATGCAGCATAAATACTTAAAATTATGTTACCCCATGGTTTATTATATTTGCCTTCAGAAAGAAAGATTAAATGCAACCATAAAAAGACGCTAGCAATTATAAAAATAAAAATATCTGAAAGTATTCCTAAGCTGAATATTTTTAGAATAGCAAAAAAACCAAATTTTGATTGGGTTATAGGGTGAAATAATAAAACCAAACGCAAAATAAAACTTGCTAATACATAAAATAATGTCAGGTTTTTAAAGGGCACAAAGTATTTGGATAGGTTCATTTTTTTGATATTTGGGATTATCATTTTATCTATTCAAATTTATAAACACTTTACTCGTACTAGCTTAAGACTAACTTAAGTTTTGCTTAATTTATATAAGGATGTTATTTCTACTTATTTAAAAAAGTAGTACTTTCGATTTTAGATAATAATTCTAAAATCTAATTTTCTATAATTGTGGAATCAAACATTTTAATAATCGAAGATGAGATTGGTATTTCTAATTTTCTAAAACAGGGATTAGAAGAAGAAGGCTATACCGTTTTTACAGCTAGTAATGGACATGATGGTTTGGAAAAAGCACTAACTTTACCCGTTGGTTTAATACTTTTAGATTGGATGATGCCTAAAATGACTGGATTAGAAGTTTGTAAAGCTATTCGTACACAAAAAAAAGAAGTGCCCATTTTATTTTTAACTGCAAAAGACACTATTCAAGAAACAATTGAAGGTTTAAAAGCTGGTGCGAATGATTATATAAAGAAACCATTTAGTTTTGAAGAATTATTAGAGCGCATTAAAATTCATTTCAGGGTAAAAAATAGACAATCTATTTTAACTTTAGGAAATATTACTATAAATAGAGATAAATTTCAGGTATTATTAAATAATAACGATATTGCTTTAACTCAAAGGGAATTTGAATTATTAGAATACTTAATTCGTAATAAAGGAAAAGTTTGTACTCGAAATGCTATTATTGAAGATGTTTGGAAAATAAATTTCGAATATGACACAGGAGTTATCGATGTTTTCATGAACGCAATTAGGAAAAAACTAAATTTAACAAAAGACCAAGAATTGATAAAAACCATTCGTGGTGTAGGATATATTGCTAATGACTAAATTACTTTCTTTATCATTTAAAAACAGAATCGCTTTTAATTACTTTTTTAGCGGTTCACTGCTTATTGTGTTGGTTTTTTTTATTATTTATTCAGTGTTAAAATATAATGTAGACGAACACATCAATGAAGAAATTTCTGTTGAATTAAATTATCACTTAAGTAATGTTGAAATTATAAATAATCAAATTATTTCTACAGATTTATATGATTGGCAAGCAGTTGAGAATAATAGTATTTTAGTTGAACCTATTTTTGTACAATTTTATGACTTTGAAAGAAATACAATTGATAAATCTCCTAATTTAAAAGTCAATAACCTTAAGTTATTAGAAAATTCTTTCAATAATACGTTTTTTAATACCGAAATTAATGGTGTGGCTATTCGTCAATTTCAAACAGAAATTAAGAATAATGATGCTACTGTAGGTTATCTTATTGTAGCTACTTATTTAGAAGATGAAAAACTAGTTAATATTCTTAAAAACATTTTAATTCTTTCTTTTCCCATAATTGTTTTATTTCTATTTATTGTAGCACGTTTTTTTGCAGGAAGAAGTATAAAACCAGTTGAAGTTATCATTAATACATCTAGTCAAATTACAAAAAATAATCTTCAAGCAAGAATTCCGTTGCCTCAGAATAAAGATGAATTATATACACTTTCAAAAAACATAAATAGCCTTTTAGATAGAATTGAAAATGCTATTGAGAGAGAAAAACAATTTACATCAGATGCATCTCATGAATTAAGAACTCCTTTAGCTGTAATCAAAGGGACGCTTGAGGTATTAGTACGTAAACCTCGTGAAAAACAAGAATATGAAGAAAAAATAAATTTTTGTATAAAAGAAGTTGACCGAATAAATAACCTAGTAGACAATCTACTTTTACTCGCTCGATTTGAAAATGAAAAACAGAACATTAAATCAGAAAGTATGTTGTTAAATGCACTTTTATTAGATACTGCTGCACGTTTTTCACAACAAATAAAAGAGAAAAATATTCAAATAAAATCTATTTTTTTAGAAGATTTTTATATTAACTCCGACTATAGCTTAGTTTCTATTATAATTAGTAATCTCTTTTCTAATGCTTTAAAATACTCCAATAATAATACATCTATAGTATTAAAGTTATTTACCGAAAAAGGTAAAATTAAATGCGGTATTTCCGACAATGGCTTTGGAATTTTAGCAGAAGATAAAGACAAGATATTTAATGCCTTTTTTAGATCCAATAGCTTAGAACATTCAGATGTAAAAGGAACAGGTTTAGGACTATCTATTGTAAAAAGGTTATGTGAACTTCTCAATGTTACAATTTCTATAGATACTAAAATAACAAAAGGAACAACTATAATTTTAACCTTCCCGTAATTCATATCCTCCAATTTGCAAATGTTTTTTTTAACAAAACAAATTTTAACAAACATTTGGTTATTAAAATTTAAAGTCTTTATATTTGCTATGTTATTAAAACACAAAGAAAAAATGTTTACAAATCAATTACATCATCATCATCATTTAAACCAAGCTCAAGCTAGGCAATGATGTTTTTGTGTAATAAACCAAAATAATTATAAACCCGTTTGAGTATATCAAACGGGTTTTTTCTTTTCTTGAAATAACTATAACGATATACTCATCAATTATCAAAATCAAAATGAGTATATTAAAAATTGCTATTCAAAAATCAGGTAGACTTAACGAAGAAAGTTTACAAATCCTTAAAGATTGTGGAATTTCTATTAACAACGGAAACGACCAATTAAGAGTAACTGCTTCTAATTTTCCTTTAGAAGTTTATTATTTAAGAAGTTCAGATATTCCTCAATATTTAATTGACGGAGTAGTAGATATTGCAATAGTAGGGGATAATCTATTAGTTGAAAAAGGAGAAAACATTGCAATTGCTGAAAAATTAGGCTTTTCAAAATGTAAAGTATCTGTTGCTGTTCCAAAAGAATTTAAATACAATTCTATTCAAGATTTAAACGGATTAAGAGTTGCAACATCTTATCCAAAAACAGTTACCGATTATTGTTCTTCAAAAGGAATTACAGTAGATATTCACCAAATATCGGGTTCAGTAGAAATTGCTCCTAATATTGGACTTTCAGATGCTATCGTAGATATTGTTTCTAGCGGAAGTACTTTGTTTAAAAATGGTTTGAAAGAAGTGGAAGTTATTTTAAAAAGTGAAGCTGTTTTAGCTGTTTCTCCACAAATATCTTCTGAATCTAAAGCGCTTTTATCTAAACTTCAATTTAGAATTCAATCCGTTTTACGTTCCAAAAAATCAAAATACATTTTAATGAATGTTCCAAATGATAAAATTGATTTAATCAGTACAATTCTTCCTGTTTTAAAAAGCCCAACGGTTATGCCATTAGCAGAAGAAGGTTGGAGTAGTGTGCATTCTGTTATTGATGAAGATACATTTTGGGATGTAATTGACCAATTAAAAGAAGCTGGAGCAGAAGGAATTTTAGTTTGCCCAATTGAAAAAATGGTTTTATAAATAAAAAATTAACCACATAGACACATAGACACATAGAAAATTTAACATGATGAACTTTTAAAGAATTAAACTAACAACATATGTTTAGTGTAACGTCTAAAAAAAGTAAAAAACTATGTTTCTATGTGGTAAAACAAAATTAAAAAATGAACAAAATATACAACCCACAACCAGAAAATTGGCCAGAAATTTTAAAAAGACCAACCCAAACATTTACAGATGTTGAAGAAACTGTAAAACAAATTTTTAAAGAAGTTGAACAAAAAGGTGATATAGCAATTTCAAAATACACTTCTTTCTTTGATGGTGTTTCTTTAGATGAAATTTTAGTCTCAGAAGAAGAAATTGAAAATGCAATAAAAGAAGTTTCTTCGGAATTGAAAACGGCCATTCAATTAGCTAAATCAAACATTGAACAATTTCACTCTGCTCAAAAAACAACTAAAATTGAAATTGAAACAACTGAAGGAGTTTCTTGTTGGCAAGAAAAACGTCCTATTCAAAAAGTAGGTTTGTACATTCCTGGAGGAACAGCACCTTTATTTTCAACCGTTTTAATGTTGGCTGTTCCTGCACAAATCGCAGGTTGTAAAGAAATTATTTTATGTTCTCCTCCAGATAAAAATGGAAATATAAATCCAGCTATTTTATACACAGCTAATTTATGTGGAATTGCTAAAATTTATAAAGTTGGCGGTATTCAGGCAATTGCAGGAATGGCTTATGGAACAGAAACGATTCCTCAAGTATATAAAATATTCGGACCAGGAAATCAGTTTGTAACAATTGCCAAGCAATATGCTTTACAAAATGGAGTAGCGATTGATATGCCAGCAGGTCCTAGTGAATTATTGGTTTATGCAGATGAAAGTGCTGTCTCAAGTTTTGTTGCTTCTGATTTATTAAGCCAAGCGGAACACGGAAAAGATAGTCAAGTTATTTTGGTTACCATTTCTAAAAATATTTTAGATGATGTGGAAGAAGAAATTTATAAGCAGCTTAAAAAATTACCTCGAAAAGAAATAGCAAAAGTTGCAATTAACAATTCTAAATTAATTTATATAGAAAGTGAAGTGGAAGCTTTACGTTTAATTAACGAATATGCGCCAGAGCACTTTATTATTTGTTCAAAAAATGAAGATTTTTTTATAGATGGAATTGAAAACGCAGGTTCTGTTTTTATAGGAAACTTTACACCTGAAAGTGCGGGAGATTACGCTTCTGGAACGAATCACACTTTACCAACTAACGGTTATTCAAAAAGCTATAGTGGTGTAAATTTAGACAGCTTTTTAAAGGCAATGACATTCCAAAAAATATCAGAAAAAGGAATCCAAAATATTGGAAATGCTATTGAAGTTATGGCAGAAGCCGAAGGTTTACAAGCACACAAAAATGCAGTTACTTTAAGATTAAAAATGTTTTAAAACACATAGGAACATAGAAAATTTAAAAAATGAAATCAAAAAAATAACATTGACGGATAGCTATGAATACTATGTAAAGTATAGCTACTTAAAAGTTTACTTAAGAAATAGCTATTGTGTCTATGTGGTTAAAATAAAAAAATATGAATTTAGATAACTTAATACGTGAAAACGTAAAAAAAATGAAACCTTACTCTTCAGCAAGAGATGAGTTTGAAAATTTTACACAAAAAATGGTGTATTTAGATGCCAATGAAAACCCATTTTCTAATGGTTTTAATCGTTATCCTGATCCACAACAAAAGGATTTAAAAGCAGAAATAGCTGCTATAAAAGATGTTTATACTGAAAATGTTTTACTTGGAAATGGTAGCGATGAAGTGTTAGATTTGGTTTTTAGAGCATTTTGCGAACCTAATAAAGATAATGTTATAACATTGCCACCAACGTATGGTATGTATGATGTATTAGCAAATATTAACGCAATTGAAAATAGAGAAATATTATTAAATAATGATTTTCAGCCTAATGTTGATGCTATTTTAAATGCTGTAGATAATAATACAAAAATCATTTTCTTATGTTCACCAAATAACCCAACAGGAAACTCTTTTTCAGATGAATCAATATTAACATTATTAAAAAACTTCAATGGATTAGTAATTGTTGATGAAGCCTATATCGATTTTTCAAAAAACAAGAGTTGGTTAAGTGAATTGAATGATTTTCCAAATTTAATAATCATTCAAACCTTGTCTAAAGCTTTTGCAATGGCAGGTTTAAGGGTTGGAATTTTATACGCATCAAAAGATATTTTAAACATTTTAAATAAAATAAAACCACCTTATAACATGAATATTTCTTCGCAAGAAAATGCAATTCGAAAGTTATTACAAGGTACTTTGAAACCACAACTTAAGAAGATTTTACTTGAAAGAAAGAAATTAAAAAATGCTTTATTGAATTATTCATTTATTGAAAAAATATATCCTACAGATGCTAATTTTATTTTAATTAAAGTAGATGATGCAAACAAACGTTACCAACAATTTTTAGATAACGGAATTGTAGTTCGTAATAGAAGTAACCAACCTTTATGCGAAAATTGTTTGCGAATTACTGTTGGAACTAAAGAAGAAAACTTAAATTTAATAGAAACTTTAAAAACCTTTTAAAATGGCTAAAAAAGTATTATTTATAGATAGAGATGGAACAATTGTTTTGGAACCAGAAAATTACCAATTAGATTGTTTGTCTAAATTAGAATTTTACCCAAATGCATTCCAATATTTAGCCAAAATTGCAAAAGAATTAGATTTCGAATTGGCAATGGTTACCAATCAAGACGGTTTAGGAACTTCAAGCTTTCCAGAAGATACCTTTTGGCCAACGCAAAATTTCATTGTAAAGGCGTTTGAAAACGAAGGTATTACTTTTAAGGAAATTTTTATTGATAAGAGCTTACCAGAAGATAATGCACCAACACGCAAGCCACGAACAGGAATGTTGACTAAATACATAAATAACCCTGAATATGATTTAGCAAATTCATATGTATTAGGCGATAGAATTACCGATGTGGAATTAGCAAAAAACTTAGGCTCGAAAGCTATTTTTATAAAAAATGAAGATAACCTTGGCGGAAGTGAAATTGCTTCTTCTGTGGAAGAATTAGCATCTACAATTGCTTTGACAACTACGTGTTGGAAAACCATTTATGAATTTTTAAAATTAGAAGAAAGAACAGCTTCTATTGTTCGTAAAACAAATGAAACAGATATTGCAATCACAGTCAATTTAGATGGAACCGGAAAAAGTAATATCAATACTGGTTTGCACTTTTTCGACCACATGTTAGATCAAATTGCGCGTCACGGTCAAATGGATTTAGATATTCAAGTTACAGGCGATCTAGAAGTGGACGAACACCACACTATTGAAGACACTGCCATTGCTTTAGGAGAAGTTTTTGCAACAGCTTTAGGAAATAAATTAGGTATTGAACGCTATGGATTTTGTTTACCAATGGACGACTGTTTAGCACAAGCTGCAATTGACTTTGGAGGAAGAAATTGGTTGGTTTGGGAAGCCGATTTTAAACGTGAAATGATTGGTCAAATGCCAACAGAAATGTTTTATCACTTTTTTAAATCGTTTACGGATGGTGCCAAAGCTAATTTGAATATAAAAGCTGAAGGTACAAACGAACACCATAAAATTGAAGCGATTTTTAAAGCATTTGCAAAAGCGATAAAAGTTGCCGTAAAACGCGATACTGAAAAAATGATTCTTCCATCTACAAAAGGAATGTTATAATGAAAATTGCCATAATAGATTACGGTGCCGGAAATATTCAGAGTATTCAATTTGCTTTAGAACGATTAGGCTTTGAAGGAATTTTAACAAATGATGTTGCTTTTATTCAATCTGCAGATAAAGTTATTTTTCCTGGTGTTGGAGAAGCGAGTAGTGCTATGAAAAAACTAAAAAAAAGCGGTTTAGACCAATTAATTCCAACGTTAAAGCAGCCTGTTTTAGGTATTTGTTTAGGAATGCAATTGATGTGTAAAAGTTCGGAAGAAGGAAATACAAAAGGTTTAGGGATTTTTGAAGTGGATATCATCAAGTTTTCAAATGCCGTTAAAGTTCCACAAATGGGATGGAATACAATTTATAATTTGAATTCTGATTTATTTAAAAACATTCAAGAGAACGATTATATGTATTTGGTACATAGCTTTTATGCTCCAAAATGTGCAGAAATGATTGCTACAACCAATTATCAATTAGAATACGCAACAGCACTACATAAAGATAATTTTTATGGCGTACAATTTCACCCAGAAAAAAGCGGCACAGCAGGCGAACAAATATTAAAAAACTTTTTAACTCTATAAATTAACACAAGCATTGAACTTGAATTTTGTTCTTGCTATTGAAATTGACATTTAAAATGAGAATAATACCAGCAATAGATATTATAGACGGAAAATGTGTTCGCCTGTCAAAAGGGGATTATAATACCAAAAAAATATACAACGAAAACCCTTTAGAAGTAGCCAAATCATTTGAAGATGCAGGAATTGAATATTTACATTTAGTAGATTTAGATGGTGCAAAATCAAGTAGAATTATAAATCATAAGATTTTAGAGCAAATTGCTTCCAAAACTAATTTAAAAATTGATTTTGGAGGTGGTTTAAAAACAGATTCTGATTTAAAAATTGCTTTTGAAAGTGGTGCAACTCAAATAACAGGAGGAAGTATTGCAGTTAAAAACCCAGATATTTTTAAAAATTGGATTATTACTTTTGGAGCAGATAAAATTATTCTTGGAGCTGATGCTAATAATAGAAAAATAGCTGTTTCGGGTTGGTTAGAGGAAAGTAATGAAGAAGTGATTCCTTTTATTCAATCGTATCAAAAAGAAGGAATATCGTATGTAATTTGCACTGATATTGCTAAAGACGGCATGTTAGAAGGACCAAGTTTTGAATTATACCAAGACATTCTTTCAAATTGTGATACTGTAAAGCTAATTGCTTCAGGTGGTATTTCTACTTTTGATGAATTACCTAAATTAGCAGCATTAGGTTGTGAAGGAACAATCATTGGAAAAGCCATTTACGAAGGCAGAATTTCCTTAAAACAATTAGAAAATTTCATTTTAAACCAATAAAAATGCTAACAAAAAGAATAATTCCGTGTTTAGATATTAAAAATGGGAGAACTGTAAAAGGTGTAAATTTTGTAGACTTAAAAGATGCTGGTGATCCGGTTGAATTGGCAAAAAAATATGCAGAAACAGGAGCAGATGAATTGGTTTTTTTAGATATTTCTGCAACGGAAGAACGTAGAAAAACATTGGTTGATTTAGTTCGAGAAGTTGCAAAAGCAATCAATATTCCGTTTACTGTTGGTGGTGGAATTAGTTCTGTTGAAGATGTCGAAATTTTACTAAAAAACGGTGCTGATAAAGCTTCAATCAACTCTTCAGCTGTAAAAAGACCGGAGTTAATTAACGAACTGGCTGCTGCATTTGGAAGTCAATGCGTAGTTGTTGCTATAGATGCGAAACAAATTGAAGGCGAATGGATAGTGCATTTAGTAGGAGGAAAGGTTCCAACAGATATTAAACTATTCGATTGGGCAAAAGAAGTTGAAAAACGTGGAGCAGGCGAAATTTTATTCACATCTATGAATAACGATGGAACTAAAAATGGTTTTGCAAACGAAGCTTTGGCAAGATTATCAGAATTGGTAAATATTCCTATCATTGCTTCTGGCGGAGCAGGAAACATGCAACATTTTGCAGATACTTTTATTCAAGGAAAATCAGATGCAGCATTGGCAGCAAGTGTTTTTCATTTTCAAGAAATTGAAATTCCAGAATTAAAAACCTTTTTAAAAGAACAAAATATAGAAGTACGGATTTAAGTTTAAAAGTTAATTATTAAAATAATTTTTCAATTTTAAATCATTCAATCTTTAAATAAAAATAGATGAACATAGATTTTACAAAAAATACAGACGGATTAATCCCAGCTATCATTCAAGACAACGAAACGAAAAATGTCTTAATGTTGGGTTACATGAATCAGGAAGCAGTTGATAAAACATTAGTAACAAATAGGGTTACTTTTTTTAGCCGTTCAAAAAACAGATTGTGGACAAAAGGCGAGGAGAGTGGCAACTTTTTAGAGTTGGTTTCTATTAAGAATGATTGTGATAACGACACACTTTTAATACAAGTTAACCCAGTTGGTCCAACTTGTCACACAGGTTTAGATACATGCTGGCAAGAAACTAACAATCAGAATTTTGGCTTTATTTCAAAATTAGAAAACACAATTGCAGAACGTAAAGAAAATGCAGATTCGGAGAAGAGTTATGTAGCTAGTTTATTCGCATTAGGAATGAATAAAATTGCTCAAAAAGTTGGTGAAGAAGCGGTTGAAGTAGTCATTGAAGCTAAGGATAATAACTACGATTTATTTCTTTCTGAAAGTGCCGATTTATTGTTTCACTACTTAATTTTATTGCAAGCTAAAGGTTTTCAGTTGAATGATGTTGTGAAGGTTTTAAAAAGTAGAGAAAAATAATATTTTGTAAATTTGTATAATTATCAAATTAAAAAAAATGAAATTTCATACAAGAAAATGGGTCAAGCCTGAGGATTTAAATGCGAACGGAACTTTATTTGGAGGAAAACTACTGGCTTGGATAGATGAAGAATCTGCTTTATATTCAATCGTACAATTAGAAAACCCAAAAGTTGTGACCAAATTTATGAGTGAAATAAACTTTATGAGCGCTGCTAAACAGGGAGATATTGTTGAAATTGGCTTAGAAGTGTCTAAATTTGGAAAATCATCATTAGTACTTAAATGTGAGGTTCGTAACATGATGACAAGAGAAACAATTATTACTATTGAAAATATTACAATGGTTAATTTAGGTGAAGATAATAAACCAAAAGTACACGGAAAGACTAAAGTTGAATATATTGATAACCGTTTAAATAAATAGTATGTTATCGCAAAGTAGTTTTGATTTTCTTAAAAAAATAGAAAAAAACAACAATAGAGAATGGTTTGCTGAAAATAAAAAGGAGTTCCAAAAAATGGATAAAGCTGCAAAAGAATACTTCAATGAAATTTATGTAGATTTTCAAAGGAATGATAATTTAGAAAAAATCCAATTTTACCGTATTTATAGAGACGTTCGCTTTTCAAAGGATAAAACACCTTACAATAAACACTTAAGTGTTTCTTTTGCTCGCACAAAGCCATTATTACGAGGTGGATATTATTTGCGTATTGAAAATGGTGCTAGTTTTGTTGGCGGTGGTTTTTGGGAACCAAATAAAGACGATTTACTACGCATTCGTAAAGAATTAGAACTTGATGCTTCTGAATTACGTGATATAATTAATCAACCATCATTTAAAAAGTTTTTTGGAACACTTCAAGGAGAAGAATTAAAATCTGCACCAAGAGATTTTGATAAAACGCATCCAAACATTGATTTAATTCGTAAAAAGCAATTTTTAGTAGGTAGACAATTTACCAATAAAGAAGTTTTAGCTCCTAATTTTAAAAAAGAAGTTATTGAAACATTCAAAGCAATGCGTCCTTTTTTCGACTATATGAGTGATGTTCTATCTACCAATTTAAACGGTGAAAATATTTACTAACCCTCAAACAATTGAATTTGACTTTTTAAACGCTCTATCAATAAGTTCATCATTCTTTTGTTAATATTTGAAGAGTTTTGAATGTATTCTTTATATTCCGTTATTGTAAACATTCCCATTACAATTCCTTTTAAAGAGTTTCTAAACTTAATGTCACGCTGAATAGCATTTTCTATATAACTCATTTTTTTTTCAAGAGAAAGTGTGAAAAACACTCCTTTTTGCTTTGTGGCATAGTTTCTAAAAACTTCAATACATAAATCGTTTTGAAATTTTAAAATAGGACGCAAAGTTTGATTTTGAAATTTTTCTTCTGAACTGGAGCTTTCTGTAATTGTACCAATAGATTCTCCTCTGATTTCTAAAATAGATTCATCTTTAGTTTTCATAGCTGCACATTTTTGAGTTATTTTAAAGGTAAAAAAATAACCTCCAATTTATTGAAGGTTATATATAAGTTATTAAGAATGAGATGTTAATTACTTCCCATCAACTGTAGAGTTTGCCAATTCAAAAACTTCTAAATCAAAATATTTAACTGAAGCAAGTACATGATCAAAAATATCAGCCATAATATGTTCGTAATTTTCCCATTCTTTATCGTTAGAAAAACAATAAATTTCTAATGGAATACCTTTTTCAGTAGGTTGTAGATGACGAACCATCAATAACATATCGTTATTTATTCCTGTATGAAACTGAATATATTGTGTAATATACTTTCTAAACAAACCTAAGTTGGTTAAGTTTCTTCCGTTTAGAATATTAATTGATTTATCAAATTCATTTACTTCATTAAAATTATCAATTTCTGCTTTTCTATGTTCAATATAAGAAGTTAAAAACTGAATGTTTTTAAAATTGTCTAATTCATTATCTAGAATAAAACGTACAGAATTAGCTTTAAGTAAAATATGTCTTTTAATTCTTCTTCCATCAGAAATTTGCATTCCTTGCCAGTTTTTGAAAGAATCAGAAATTAAACTATACGTTGGAATTGTAGTTGTTGTATTATCAAAATTTCTAACTTTTACCGTTGCTAAATTTATTTCAATTACATCTCCATCCGCACCAAACTTATCCATGGTAATCCAATCACCAATACGTACCATGTCATTTACAGAAACAGAAATACTTGCAACAAAACCTAGAATTGTATCTCTAAAAATTAAGATGATAATAGCAGAAATTGAACCAAAAGTAGCTATGAAAGTTGTTTTAGTTATATCAAACATTATGGTTATGAATGAAACAAATCCAAGAATCCATAAAATAATCATTATAACCTGTATATAACTATCTATAGGTTTGTCGCTATAACGAGGCTTTTGCTTTAAATAGTCTCTTAGAGTATTAAAGACACTCCTAACAATCCATAGCGATAATAAAATTATATATGATTTAATACCTTTTTCAAAAATATCTTCCCAATAAGTAAAATCTTTTAAAATGACAGGAACTGTTTTATAAACAAATAAAAGAGGGATTAAATGTGCAAAATATTTTGCTGTTTTATTCTTAACTAAAAAATCATCAAATGTAGATTTTGTTTTAGCAGCAAAAATTGCAAGAATGGTGATTAAAATTTTCTTACAAATAATATCTAATATATATGCTATTGCAATTAATAAAACAATATTTATAAATAAATTTATATATGATGCACTATTATCACTAAAGTTAAAATCTTTTAAAATAGAATATGCCCAATTAAATATTTTCATTTATTTTATATATTTTTTTTCAATGTAAAATGTTCCAAAAGGAATTAGTGAAGCTAAACACACAAAAAGGAAAGATTTAGTATTCCAGTTTTGTTGTTTTCTTATTATAATGGCTAAAACTAAGTAGCCAATAAATAAAATACCGTGGGACATTCCTAAAGGACCTAATATTGTTTTGTATAAGTCTAAATTAATATTTTTTGTAATAAACATATTTGCAAATAATAAAAGATAAGATACACCTTCTAGAATTGCTGTAATTTTAAATAATTTTATCATGATAAAGCGGAATAAATTGCAAACCCATATATTACAAAACGCAATACACGAAGCGATGCAAATAAGAAAAAATGTTTTTTAGAAAAGTTAATCATTCCTGCTGCTAAACAAGCCATTGCAAAAGGTAAAGGAAGTAAAGCTCCAACAGCAATTAAAAAGCCGCCCCATTTCTGCATATTTTTAATATGTTTTGACATTTTACCTTCAAAATACTCATTAATTAAAGGAATTAATAGTAAACTTCTTCCCATAAAATAGGCAATTACACCACCTAAATAGGACAAAATAGCTAAAACTGATAAATAGAGTAGAGGCGAAGTTGTACTTTTTGTCCAGGCAATAAAAATATCTGGAGGTAATAAGCCAAGAAAACTTTCTGAAATAAAAAATACTGAAAAAATAGAAATATCACTAAAATTTTGAGTGATATAAGCCATCATCTCATTGATACTTATTACTTTATAATTAATGTAAAGTAAAACACCAATTACAATTAACAGTGGTAAAATTGCTTTTTTAGTATTGGACCAAATAAAACGATAGAAACCTGTATACTTATAATACTGATGTAAAAGTTTAAATCTTGATTTTTTAGGTTTTTCCATTTGGGTTAATTAGCAGTACAAAATTAATTTGTATTTATTTATAAATACGTTAAAGTATATATAAAAAAATCGGCACAACGTACCGATTTATATTATGTAAAACAGGATATTATTAAAATGCAATAAATGCGTTGTTGTATTCTTTTAAATCTAATAAATTATTCTTTTTAGATAAATCTGTTAATAACGATAAAAAGTATTCAAAACTCTCTAAATCATTTTCTTTAGAAATAACTGTTATTGTTTCTGTTTCTTCATCTAATGGCTCGTCATCAGGAATTCCAATAAAAAAAGCATTATTATTTTCTAAATGTTCATATGCTAAACGAAGTGCTTTAGTAACAACAGGATTTTGTTCTTCTAAAGAATACTCTCTAACTTTCTTTAAGTCAGTAACAATTGATTCTACTTCAAATTTATTCTTGATTAAATCTTTTTGAATCTTTTCAATCAATTTAAGTGCATATCTATTTTCCATAAGGCTTTATTTATAAGGATTACAAAATTAGAGCTAAATAGTTTTTTATACAACCTTTTTTTAACCTATTTTCAATATATTATATTTGAATTATAATATATATTATGTAAAATAGAATATTTTTAAATATATAAAAAAGAAATTGTAAATTCGTTGCATGACTAACATATCTATCAAGAACCCTATTGCTGAAAGAATAACCGACTTTTTAAAAAAATATCACCCCTTTTCAAGTATTGAATATGTTGATTTGCTAAATATTGCAAAAAACTCTAGAGTTCAATATTTAGATAAGAATGAAATTCTATTTAAAATTAACGATAAAACCCATGACTATTTTTACGTAATAGCTGATGGAGCTGTCGGCCTATCTTTAAATTCTGACGCAGATGAAGTCTTAATTGATAAATGTGATGAAGGCGATATAATTGGGCTAAGACCATTTTTTGCTAAGGATAATTATTTAATGACTGCAAAAGCTAGAGAAGAATCCATTTTATATGCAATTCCTATTGAAAGCTTTAAATCTATAGTAACAAGTAATACTTTGGTTTTAAATTTTGTTTTACAAAGTTTCGCTTCTAATACTCGTAACCCTTACGATAAATCTCATAAAGGGAAACTATTATCTGAAAACATAATACATGACGATAAATCTACTGACATTCAATCTTTTCAACCTATAAAGCATACAACAAACCCAGTTACTGCATCGCCAAATGATATTGTTAAGTTTGTTGCACAAACAATGTCAACTAGAAAGATAGGATGTGTTATTATTCAAGAAAACAAATTCCCCATTGGTATCATAACAGATAAAGATTTGCGTTCTAAAATTGCAACAGGACTTTATTCAATAGAAGTAACTGTCGATAAAATAATGTCAATACCTGTAATAACAGTTTCTGAAAATTTATCCATTGCGGAAGTTCAAATTATTATGTTAAAACATAATGTTGGGCATCTTTGTGTAACTAAAGATGGAACTGTTCATTCTGAAATTATAGGAATTATTTCAGAGCACGATATTGTTGTTGCACAAGCAAATAACCCTGGTGTTTTATTGAGAGAAGCAAAAAGAGCAAAAAAAACTTCACAATTAAAACTTATTAGAGAAAAAATTGTGGATTTAATCCAAAACTCATTAGATAAAAATATTCCAATTAATCATATAAGTTCTATTGTTGCAGAAATTAACATCGCAATTACTAAAAAAGCAATAGAATTAGCAATTGAAAAAATGGACACTCCTCCTCCAGCCCGTTATGCTTGGATAAATATAGGTAGCCAAGGTCGAAAAGAGCAATTACTATTAACAGATCAAGACAATGCTTTAGTTTTTGAAGATGTGTCAGATGATAAATATGATGATGTAAAAAAATATTTTTTAGAAATTGGAGAAAAAGTAACAAAAAAACTAAACAAAATAGGTTACAGCTATTGTGAAGCGCAAATGATGGCTAGTAACCCTATTTGGTGTAAATCATTAAGCGATTGGAATAGTCAATTTAAAAGTTGGATTAATACACCTGGAGATAAAGGTATACTCATTAATACTATATTTTTCGATTATGATTTTATTCATGGTGACGAAAAATTAATTGATGTATTAACAGAAACTATTTTTAATGAATCTAAAAATAATGAAATATTTTATGCTTATTTAGGTGCTGATGCTTTGAAGAATCCAGCCCCATTAGGCTTTTTTCGACAGTTTTTAGTTGAAAGTGATGGTGAACATAAGGATAATTTTGATATTAAAAGTAGGGCAATATTATCATTAGTTGATGCAGCTCGTTTACTTATTTTAAGTTATGGCGTTAGAAATATTAATAACACTTCTAATCGTTTTTTAAAGCTTGCTGAATTAGACCCAAAAAATGCAATTATTTATGAAGCATGTGCGGAAGCATTTTTAGTTTTATTAAAGTTTAGAACAGAAAAAGGACTTAAAAATAATACTGACGGAAGATACTTGGATCTAAATGAGCTTTCAAAATTAGATAAAGTGAAGTTAAAAAACACCTTTTTGCCTATAAATGAAATTCAGGATATTATAAAGAATAAATTTAAATTAACTTACTTTACTTAATATGAATTTGGATTGGTTCAAAAATTTCTCAAAAGAAAACCCAAAATTTTGGGAAAATTATATTGCTTCGTTTGAAAACTTATCTAATTTAGATACAAAATTTGTTGTATTTGATTGTGAAACAACTGGCTTAAACCCTATAAATGATAAAATATTATCTTTAGGTGCAATAACGATACAAAACAACCAAATTGTTATAGGTGATTTTATAGAAATTTTTATCTTTCAAGATGTTTTTAATCCAGAATTAGTAGAGTATCATGGAATTTTAAAAGATGGAAAAGAAGAGAAGTTTGTAGAAGCAGAAGCAATTATACAGTTTTTAAAGTTCGCAAAAAACGCAACATTTGTAGGGCATCATATTGATTTTGATATAGAAATGATTAATGAAGCATTAAGTAGACTAAACCTTGGAACACTTAAAAACGAATATATGGATATTGGTTTAATGCATCAAAAACTTATTGATGATACTTCTGAAGAAAATATAAGTTTAGACGAACTTTGTAAAGTTTATAAAGTTAAAAAAAATGGACGTCATACAGCATCTGGTGACGCGTATTTGACAGCCTTATTGTTTTTAAAATTAAAGAAAAAATTGAATATTTAATTTTTTATGCAAAAAGATTTGACTTATTTAAAAAAATACGCATCAGAAAATCAAAAATTACATTTACAATTTAATGATGGAAATCGAATAGTTTTTATTGGTGATTCTATAACGGAATTTTGGGAACGTTTTGATTTATTGTTTTTTAGTAATAATAATTATATTAATAGAGGAATAAGTAGTCAAACAACTTCACAAATTCTTGTACGTTTTGAAGAAGATGTAATACATATTAAGCCAAAGAAAGTTGTTATTTTAGCAGGAATTAATGATATTGCTGAAAATAATGGTCCTATTTCTTTAGATGATATTATGAAAAATATTGTTGAAATGCTTACAATAGCAACCCAAAATAATATTGAAGTTATTCTTTGTTCGTTGCTTCCATCGAATAGATTTTATTGGAATCCGAAAATTTTACCTGCTAAAAATGTTATAAAACTTAACGAAATGTTACAAGCATATGCAGAACTTAAAAAAATTATGTTTGTAGATTATTATTATGAAATGGTTGATGAAAATAATGGATTGAAAAATGAATATGGCGAAGATGGTGTGCATCCAAGTTTAGAAGGATATTTAAAAATGAAATCTATACTTCAACCTTTTTTGAAATAATGAATATTTTTAAAAAAAATGCCACTCCATCACTGAAGCAGCATTTTTTAAACAAAAGTTCCTAATTATAATTTACCTTCTTTAATTTCTTCCACACATTCAGGATTTAATAAGGTTGAAATATCTCCAAAATTGCTAAAATCTCCTTCTGCAATTTTTCGTAAAATTCTTCGCATAATTTTGCCAGAACGTGTTTTTGGTAAACCTTCCACAAATTGAATTTTATCTAATTTTGCAATAGGTCCGATTTGATTTGAAATCATTTCGTTGATTTCTTTGGCTAAATTATCTCTGTCTCTACTTTCTCCAGATTCTTTTAAAATTACATAACCATATAAAGCATTTCCTTTCACATCATGTGAAAAACCAACAATAGCACTTTCTGCAACTGCTGGATGTTCGTTTATAGCATCTTCAATAGGCGCAGTTCCTAAATTATGTCCAGAAACAATAACAACATCATCTACTCTACCTGTAATTCTATAATAACCTACTTCATCACGTAAAGCACCATCACCAGTAAAATATTTACCTGGAAAGGCAGTAAAATACGTTTCTTTATAGCGTTGATGATCTCCCCAAATCGTTCGTGCCATACTTGGCCATGGAAATTTAATACACAAACTTCCAGTAACTTGGTTCCCTTCTATTTCATTACGCAACTCATCCATTAAAACAGGCTGAATTCCAGGTAATGGTAAAGAAGCATATGTTGGTTTTGTAGGTGTTACAAACGGAATTGGCGATATCATAATGCTACCAGTTTCAGTTTGCCACCAAGTATCTACTAAAGGACATCGTTTTCCGCCAACATGATCATTATACCAATGCCAAGCTTCTTCATTAATAGGTTCACCTACAGAGCCGATAACTTTTAAAGATTTTAATTGGAATTTTTGAACATATTCTAGGTTTTCTTTAGCTAAAGCACGAATTGCTGTTGGAGCTGTATAAAACTGATTGACTTTATGTTTCTCTATAACTTCCCAAAAACGACTAAAATCTGGATTTGAAGGAACTCCTTCAAAAATTACAGTTGTTGCTCCATTTAATAATGGTCCGTAAAGAATATAAGAATGACCAGTAATCCAACCTATATCTGCAGTACACCAATATACATCATTCTCTTCATAAGCAAAAACATTCTTAAAACTATAAGCTGTTTGAACCATATAACCAGCAGTTGTATGAACCATTCCTTTTGGTTTCCCGGTTGAACCAGATGTATATAAAATGAACAAAGGATCTTCAGCATCCATAATTTCTGCAACATGGTTTCCTAAAGCATTATCTAATAAAGGTTGTAAATAAATATCTCTACCTTCTTTCATGGTAATAGCTTCATTTGTACGCTTAACTACTAAAACCTTTTCAACACAAGTACAATTTTGTAATGCTTCATCTACAATTCCTTTTAAATTAATGATTTTATTTCCTCTAAAACCACCATCAGAAGTAATAACCATTTTACATTCACTATCATTTATTCTGGAAGCAACTGCTGAAGCTGAAAAACCTGCAAAAACAACTGAATGTATTGCTCCTATTCTTGCACAAGCTAAAACTGCAATTGCTAATTCTGGAATCATTGGTAAATAAATACAAACTCTATCTCCTTTTTTAATGCCTTGTTCTTGTAATACATTTGCCATTTTAGCAACTCTAGCATACAAATCATTATACGTTATATGCTGTGCTTCTTCATCTGGATTATTAGGTTCAAATATAATAGCGGTTTTATCTCCTCTTTTGGCTAAATGCCTGTCAATACAGTTTTTAGTAATATTTACTTTTGCATTTACAAACCATTTAAATTGAGCTTCTTCCATATCAAAATCAAAAACCTTATCCCATTTTTGGTACCATGAGAAGTTTTCAAATGCAATTTTATCCCAAAACTTTCTAGGTTCTCTAACCGATTTTTTATAATGTTTAAAGTACTGTTCTAAACTTGGAATTTTATAATAACTCATCTAAAAGTGGATTTTAATTATGAATTGTAAATTTAGTATTTGTATTGGTAATCTTCTAAATTTTTCGGTTTTTTTGAAAATTAAACGGTATTTTTTTTGTTAATTTATAGGATTAAAACTTAAAAATGCAATTTGATAGCTTAACAACTGACGGTTCCGTTTTATATAAACTTCTTACAGGAACGATAATCCCAAGACCAATTGGCTGGGTATCAACTGTTGATGAAAATGGAATTAATAACCTTGCCCCTTTTTCTTTTTTTAACGCAGTTGGCGAAGACCCTCCTCACCTTATGTTCTCAACTGTTCGCTCAGGAAATAAAAATAAAGACACTTTAAATAATGTACTTGCTAATAAGCAGTTTGTGGTAAATTTAGTTACCGAAGAAACAGTGGAACAAATGAATATGACTTCGCAGAGTGTCGATTCTGAAATTGATGAGTTTGAACTTGCTAACCTTACTCCTATTGATTCCGTTTTTATTAAACCAAAACGTGTTAAAGAGAGTTATGTACATTTTGAATGCGAAATGGTACATCATTATTTCCTAGAAGATCATAAAAATGGCGGTGCTTGTATTGTAATTGGTAAAATATTAACCATGCATATCAACGATGAAATTTTAATGGAAGTTAATAGAATAAATTTAGATAAATACAAACCTGTTGCACGATTAGCAGGTTCTAATTATTCTAAAATAGGTAAAATTTTTTCAATTAAAAGAAGTTAATTATGACAACTGATAAATTAGAAATTAAAGTTGCTTTACAAGTGTCAAAATCTATAGATGTAGTATTTGAAGCTATTGTAAATCCTGATAAAATGACTAATTACTTTATTTCTAAAGGTTCTGGAATTATGGAAGAAGGAAAAGAGTTAATTTGGAATTTTCCTGAATTTGATTCGGATTACCCTATTCGTGTTGGGAAAATTGAAAATAATAAATACATTTCTTATTATTGGGAAGTTGATGAAGAAGAATTATTCGTCGAAATCACTTTAGAAGCTCAAAAAAACGGTTCCACTTTAGTTACAATTACCGAAAAAAATATGCCTAATAATGAAGCTGGATTAAAATGGCTTTCTGGGAACTCATTTGGTTGGTCTAACTTCTTAGCTTGTTTAAAAGCCTATTTAGAATACAATATTAATTTACGAAAAGGTGCATTTGATTTCATGAGAATTGAAAATCAATGTTCTTAAATAATTTAAAAGAGGTTATGAAGATTGCTTCGTTCCTCGCAATGACTATATGAAAATAACTGTAATAGGTGGCGGTCCAGGAGGTTTGTACTTCTCAATATTAACAAAAAAAGCAATGCCTCATTGTGAAATAAACGTTTACGAACAAAACAAACCGGACGATAGTTTTGGTTTTGGTGTTGTTTTTTCAGATGAAACACTTGGTGAGTTTTTAACTCGTGATACAGAATCTTACGAATTAATTCGAAGCAAATTTGCGTATTGGGACGATATTGTCGTGGCTCGAGATGGTGAATCTGTAAGCGTTGCAGGTAACGGATTTTGCGGTTGTTCTCGTAAAACACTTTTACAATTATTACATCAACGTTGTAATGAGGAAGGTGTAAACTTGCATTTTGAAGCCAATGTTGAAGATTTAAGTCAATTTAGTGATAGTGATGTAATTGTAGCTTGTGATGGTATTGGAAGTACTATTCGCAGTCAATTTCAAAATGAATTTCAAACTAAAATTGAATTAAAAAAGAATAAGTTTGTTTGGATGGGTTCTACAAAACCTTTAGATGCTTTTACTTATTTCTTTAGATCTACTCCAAAAGGCTCTTTTGTTGCGCATACTTATCAATATGAAGAAGGAATGAGTACTTGGATTTTTGAATGTAGTCCGCAAACATGGGAAAATTTCGGCTTTGATACGTATAATGAAGAAGATACAACTCAAAAATTAAAAGAAATATTCAAGGAAGAATTAGACGGACATGGTTTAATTACCAATAAATCACATTGGCGCCAATTTCCGCATGTAACAAACGATAAATGGTATCATAAGAATATTGTATTACTTGGCGATTCTAAAGCAACTGCCCACTACTCTATTGGTTCTGGTACAAAGCTAGCAATGGAATGTGCAATCGCTTTATCTGATGCTATTGTAGAAAGTCCAAATAATATTACCAATGCTTTTGAAAACTATGAAAAAGCTAGAAGAAATCGTGTAGAAATGATTCAATATGCAGCAAATGTTTCTTTAGATTGGTTCGAAAACATGGACAGACACATGCAGCATCCTTTTTATCAGTTATCTTTTGGATGCATGACGCGTTCTAAAAAGGTGACTTTTGAAAACTTAAGCATTCGTGATAAATCCTATACGAATAAGGTTTTAAAAGAATTCAATGAATTAAACAATGAAATAGAAAATACACCAGCTGCTTTTTCAAAATTCAAACTAAGAGATTTAGAATTAGAAAACAGAATTGTAATGAGTCCGATGGGACAATATTCTGCTGAAAACGGGCTCGCAAATGATTGGCATTTAATGCATTATGGTAACCGTGCAATTGGCGGTGTTGGACTTATAATTGCAGAAATGACAGCAGTTTCCGAAACTGGAAGAATAACTTTAGGTTGCACAGGGATATATACTAAAAATCAAATAGTTGAATGGAAAAAAATAACTGATTTTATTCATAAAAATTCAACTTCTAAAATAGGAATTCAATTAGGTCATTCGGGTCGAAAAGGCGCTACTAAAAAACCTTGGGAAACAGAAGATTTACAAAACAAATGGGAATTACTTTCTGCTTCTCCAATTCCATTTAAGAACGATGCTCCTACTCCAAAAGAGATGACTTTGGAAGATATGGATTTAGTTTGTTCACAATTTGTACAAGCTACTATAAACGCAAATGAAGCTGGATTTGATCTGATTGAATTGCAAGCGCATCATGGGTTTTTATTAGCTTCTTTTCTTTCTCCTTTAACCAACATTCGAACAGATGAATTTGGCGGAAGTATTGAAAACCGCTTAAAATTTCCAATTCGAGTTTTTAAAGCAATGCGAGAAGCATTTCCACAAGAAAAACCTATGTCAGTTCGAATTTCAGCTACTGATTGGGCTGAAAACGGAATTTCAGAAGAAGATGTTTTCAAAATTGCAAATGCATTTAAAAATGCTGGTGCAGATATTATTAATGTTTCTACAGGAAATACAGTTGCTAATCAAAAACCTCAAGTAGGTAGAATGTGGCAAACTCCTTTTGCGGATGCAGTAAGAAACACAGTTCATATTCCAACAATTACAACAGGTTACATTCAAGATATTGATCAAATAAATACTATAATTTTAAACGGAAGAGCTGATTTAGTAGCTTTAGGACGACCTTTATTACTAGATCCTAATTTTGTTAGAAATGCTCAAGCTTATGAAAATTATAGGGCAACTGATATTCCAAAACAGTATATGACAGGAACTTCACATTTATATCCATTAAAAGCTTCAGAAAGAAAGCAAACTGAAGGAATGAAGAAAGCATTAAAACCTGAAAGTCATAAGATAAAATAATTATGTATAAAGACAATTTCGTATATAATAATTTACCAAATTCAGACTTACAACCTGATTATTTGTTAAATCTTCCTCAATTTCAGCAGCCTGAAATGCTTAATTGTGTGGAACGTTTGTTAGATTTTCATATTCAAAACGGAAATGGAGATGCAGTTTGTATTCGAACCTTCGAAGAAACTTGGACTTATAATAATTTATACGAGAAAGCCAATCAAATAGCGCATGTTTTAGTCGATGATTTAGGATTAAAATCTGGAAATCGTGTTTTATTACGCTCTGCAAATAACCCAATGATGGTTACTTGCTGGTTTGCAATAATTAAAGCAGGTGGAATTGTAGTGGCTACTATGCCTCTACTTCGTGCAAAAGAGCTAACTACTGTTATTGATTGCGCAGAAATTTCCATTGCACTTTGTGATGCAGATTTAAAAGAAGAAATGAATCTTGTAGAATCTGAGCATTTAAAAAATATAAGTTATTATAGAAATAGTGATTTAGAGGCAAAAATGGCTTTAAAACCAACTTCATTCGAAAATTACAAATCAAAATCTAATGATGTTGCTTTAATTGGGTTTACTTCAGGTACAACAGGAATCCCTAAAATGACCGCACATTTTCATAGCGATATTTTAAATATTTGTGGAGCTTTCCCAAATTACGCATTACAACCCACTTCAAAAGATATTTTTATTGGAAGTCCGCCAATTGGTTTTACATTTGGGTTAGGAGGATTGGTTTTATTTCCAATGTATGTTGGCGCTTCCACTTTTTTATTAGAGAAACCAAGTCCCGATTTACTTTTAAAGGCAATTCAAGACTATAAGATAACTATATGTTTTACCGCACCAACGGCTTGGCGTATACTAACTACCAAATTAGACAAATACGACGTTTCTAGCCTTCGAAAATGTGTTTCTGCTGGAGAAACATTACCGTTAACGGTTTGGGAAGATTGGCACAACGCAACAGGATTAAAAATCATTGACGGAATTGGTGCAACAGAAATGCTTCATATATTTATTTCTACTAATGAAGAAAATATGAAACCCGGAGCAACAGGTTTACCTATAACAGGCTATGAAGCAAAAATTATAGATTCAGAAGGAAATGATGTTACTTTTGGAGAACCAGGAAAACTTGCCGTAAGAGGAATTACTGGTTGTAAATACTTAAATAGAGAAGAAAAACAAAAAGAATACGTTCAAAACGGTTGGAATATAACCGGAGATATCTTTAAGCAAGATGAAGACGGTTATTTTTGGTTTGTAGCTCGAGGCGATGATATGATTATTTCTTCAGGCTATAACATTGCAGCAATTGAGGTAGAAAGTGTTTTACTCACACATGAAGATATTTTAGAATGTGCAGTAGTTGGTTTACCTGACATTAATCGCGGAATGCTAGTTTGTGCCAATATTGTTTTAAAAGATAAATCTAAAGCTTCAGATGAATTTGCGAAGTCTATTCAAGACTGGTTCAAAGAAGTTGCAGCACCATATAAATACCCAAGAATGATTAACTTTATCGAAAATTTACCAAAGACAGAAACGGGTAAAGTTCAACGATTTAAATTGAAATAATGAGAAAAGCATTTGTACAAATATTTCCTGAATTAGAAAGGTAATGTTTAGTCAATTAGACAACTCTTCCAAAGGATTTTTTGTATTTTTGAAAAAATGCTAGTATAGATAATTTTAAAGTAAAACATGAATATATATAATTTATGAGAATTGCTTATTTACATGGATTAGAATCTAATAATTTAGGACCAAAAAACGATTGGTTACGAACGATTTCTGATTTATTTGATCCTTCTATTGATTATAATGACAAAAATATTTATAAAAACCTAAAAACTAAAATTGCAGCTTTTAAGCCCGATTTAATTATTGGTTCTTCAATGGGTGGATATTTTGCATATGAAATTGCTAAAGAGCTAGATATTAATGCTGTTTTATTTAATCCGGCATTACATTCGAGAAGCTTTCAACCAGATATAACTGGTCATTTTATAGGGAATTATAACCCAAATGTGTATCTCGTTCTTGGAGAAAATGATAACATTATTGACCCAATGATTACGATAGGCCTTATTAAAAAAGAAGGAAATAAAAACTATACTTATACTTTATTTGGTCATGAACACGGGACTCCAATAGAAGTTTTTAAAAGAGAGATTAATATTTTTATTGAAAAGACAACATATAATTCACATAAGTAATCCGTGCTAATTAGTAAAATCTGTGGCAAAAAAAAACATCATAATGAATCAAACCTTTACAAAAAAAGAAAAAATAAAATTCAGGCATGTAGATTATGCAGGAATTGTCTTCTACCCTAGATTCTTAGAAATGCTAAACGATTTAGTAGAAGATTGGTTTGAAGAAGCTTTAGACCGACCTTTTTCTAAAATGCATGAAACTAATGGAATCCCAACGGTTGATTTAAAAGTGCAATTCAAAAAAGCGGCTCGTTTAGGAGATGTTTTAACGAAAAAACTTTGGGTTAAAAACCTTGGTGGCGCTTCAATACTTTGCGGTTTTCAATTTGAAGATGAAAACGGAAAAACCTGTTTAGAAGGAGAAGTTACTTTGGTAAACGTTGTTTTTACTGAAGACAGAAATAATATTAAAGCAGAAGCTTTTAGTGAAGAAATGAAAAAAAAAATAGAAAATTACGAACTTTAAAAAGCAACACAGATCAATAAATCCGCGATTATCTGCGTTTGCAAAGCAATCCGTTTCATCTGCGTTCAAAAAAAATAAAAATGGAATTTAAAAAATTTAAAGCCGCAACCGTACAAACATCGCCAGTTTTCTTAAATGTTGAAAAAACAATTGATAAGGCAATTACTTTTGTAAAAGAAGCATCTAAAAATGGAGCTAAAATAATAGCTTTTCCTGAAGTATTTGTAGCGGGTTATCCCTATTGGAATTGGATTATGACACCAGTACAAGGCAGTAAATGGTACGAGGAATTATACAAAGCTTCTGTAGATATTTCGAGCCCAGAAATCAAAAAACTTTGTTTAGCTGCAAAAGATAATGATATTCAAATTGTAATTGGAATTAACGAACGTGGTAAAAGCTATGGCGAAATTTACAATACCAATTTAATTATTGATAATAAAGGTGTTATCATTGGAAAACACAGAAAGTTAGTACCTACTTGGGCTGAAAAACTAACGTGGTCTTCTGGTGACGGTTCTTCATTAAAAGTATACGATACAGAAGTTGGTCCTGTTGGAACTTTAGCTTGTGGAGAAAACACGAATACTTTAGCTCGTTACACTTTATTAGCGCAAGGCGAATTAATTCACATTGCAAATTACATTTCACTTCCTGTTGCTCCTGCTGATTATAATATGGCCGAAGCAATTAAAATTCGTGCCTCAGCGCATTCATTTGAAGGAAAATTATTTACCATTGTTTCTTGTTCTACTATTTCACAAGAGATTATGGATGCTTTGAAGCCCGATGTTCCCAATGTACAAGAATTGCTTACACGAAAAAATTCTGCTTTTTCAGGGTTTATTGGTCCAAATGGCGCTGTTATTGGCGAACCACTTATTGACGAAGAAGGAATGATTTATGCTGAAATTGATTTAGCAAAATGCATCCAACCAAAGCAAATGCATGATATTTTAGGGCATTATAATCGTTTTGATATTTTCGATTTACGAGTTAATATTGCTCCAACAAAAAATATTACCTTTATAGATAATCACGAGGAATTCAATAAAAAATAAAAAACCTGACAGGTTTCTGAAACCTGTCAGGTTTAAAAACATATTATGGAAGGAAATAACCAATCAGACGATCAATACGGAAGAGCTCGTGTTCAAACAACACCTGAACTAGAAGCGTATTATAAAGATTTAGCAAATTTAGGCGCAGGCGCACTTTGGACAGTTGCCAATGATATTGAGCCTTGGGAACCAAAACCATCTTCTGTACCAATGTTATGGAAATATGAAGATTTACGTCCTTTAGTTTTAAAATCTTCTGAATTAGTTACACCAGAACAAGCAGGTAGACGCGTGGTGTATTTAGTAAATGATAAAAGAAAAGACGTTTCGGCAGCTGTAGGTTGGTTATATACTGGAATTCAAGTTACGCGTCCAGGCGAATTCACTTCGGCGCACCGACATAAAGCTTCTGCCCTACGTTTTATAATGGAAGGTTCTGGCGGATATACCGTTGTGGACGGAAATAAAATCATGCTTGAAGTCAATGATTTCGTGATTACACCAAATTCTACTTGGCACGAACACGGTGTCGAAGAAAGTGGAAAAACATGTATTTGGCAAGACGGATTAGATATTCCGTTAATAAATGCATTAGAAGCAAATGATTATGCTGTTTTTAATGGTACACAACCTTTAGTTAAACCAATAAACTATTCGCCATTATCTTATGGTGGTGCTGGCGTAGTTCCTCCAGATGTAGTTTGGGACAAGCCCTACTCACCTCTTTTTAAATATTCATGGTCAAAAGTGTATCCAGCTTTATTAGAAGCTGCACAAGTAAATGAAGGTTCTCCTTTTGATGGAATTATCATGCAATACTCTAATCCTTTATCGGGCGGACATGTAATGCAAACTATGGGTGCTTCTATTCAATTATTGCGACCAAGTGAACATACAAAAGCACATAAACATACTGGTTCATTCGTGTACCAATGTGCAAAAGGAAAAGGTTATTCTATTATTGATGGAAAACGTTTCGACTGGAAAGAAAGAGATATATTTTGTGTTCCTTCCTGGATGAATCACGAACATGTTAATTTATCCGATACTGAAGATGCAGTTTTATTCTCGTTCAACGATTTACCTGTAATGGAAAAATTAGGATTGTACCAAGAACAAGCATACACAGAAAATAACGGATTTCAAAAAATTCAATAACAATTTCAAGAGCAAAAATCAATTACAAATATTTTAAAATACCATGTTGCTTTGTAATTTAGCAACTTTGAAACTAAAAAAAACATGAAACTACTTACGTATAAAACAGAAACTTCAGAACCAAGATTAGGATTTATTCACAACAAACAAGTTATTGATATGGAAGACTTTGGAGATGTATCCAATTTTCCATTACCAAATGACATGTTAGAATTAATTGACATGGGATTTGAAGTAATTGCTGAAATTACTAATTTAATTGAAGAAACTACAGATAAGCAATTAGAACAAATTAGCTATTCTATGGACGCAATTACTATTTTAGCTCCTATTCCTTACCCAAGAAAAAATATTATAGGAATTGGTTTAAATTACACAGAACATGTTGCTGAAAGCGCTAGAACATTAGACACTTCTAACGATTTGCCACAACAACCGGTAATTTTTTCAAAACCTCCTACAACAGTTACAGCAACAAATACTGAAATTCTATTAAACAGAAAATTAACGAACCAATTAGACTGGGAAGTAGAATTAGCTGTTGTTATGGGAAAAAGAGGAAAATATGTTCCTAAAGCAGATGCTATGGATTATGTTTTTGGTTATACCGTAATTAATGATATTTCTGCAAGAGATTGTCGTCGTTCAGGACAATGGATTGTTTCTAAAGGACAAGATACTTTTGCGCCAATGGGACCAATTTTAGTAACTAAAGATGAAATTGAAAATCCTCATAATTTAAACTTATCCTTGACGGTTAATGGTGTGGAGAAACAAAATTCAAACACACAATTTATGTTGTTCAACATCAATGATTTGGTTGAAGATTTAAGTACCGTGTTTACTTTAGAAGCTGGAGATATAATTGCAACAGGAACTCCTGCAGGTGTTGGTGCTGGTAGAAACCCACAAGAATGGCTAAAAGATGGCGATGTTGTAAAATGTACAGTGGAAGGAATTGGAACAATCGTAAATACAGTTAAAGAAATTTAGAATGAAAAAATACAGAATAGGACAAATAGTACCATCTTCGAATGTGACAATGGAAACTGAAATTCCAGCGATATTTCGTTCAAGAGAAATAATTCTACCAGAGCGTTTTACTTTTCACAGCAGTAGAATGCGTATGAAAAAAGTAACGAAAGAAGAATTAGCTGCAATGGATGCTATGAGTTTAAAATGTGCACAAGAATTATCGGATGCACAAGTAGATGTTATGGGTTATGCATGTTTAGTTGCTATTATGAGTATGGGTCGAGGTTATCATTGCGTTTCGGAAGTAAATTTACACCAAGAAACCGTAGCAAATGACTTCCCTACTCCTATTGTAACTTCTGCTGGAGCGTTAATTAACGGTTTAAAAGTATTAGGCGCTAAAAAAATATCTATAATTACGCCATACATGCGTCCGTTAACGGATATGGTGGTCGATTATATAGAACACCAAGGAATTAAAGTAAAAGAAAGTATTGCGCTTGAAATTCCAGATAATTTAGAAGTTGCAGCTCAAAACCCTTTGAATCTATTAGAAATATACAAACAATTAGATTTAACTGGAATTGATGTTTTAGTTGTTTCTGCTTGTGTACAAATGCCATCTCTTGAAGCGATTGACCAAATTCAGAAAGAAATTGGAATTCCTGTAACTTCTGCAGCAGTTTGTACTACATATGAAATGATGAAGAAATTGGGAATTGAAGCTAAATCAGCAATTGGCGGAGAATTACTAAATGGAAAATATTAAGCAAAAAAAAGGTGGAACTTCAATTGAAGTTCCACCTTTTTTAATAAACCTAATTTACTAATGAGCTCTTTGTTTTTCAAAAGCTGTAGTTAAACTTTTCTTTATTTTATCTACTGCACCATGAAATGCTTTTTCTAAACTGTCAGCATGTTCTGTTACAGCTAATGGCTGCAATTTAACTGCTCTAACTTCAATAACACATTTTTTATCTTTCACACCAGTTTTAGCACCATTTTCATCTCCAAAATGCACTTCTACTCTAGTAATTTTGTCATCAAAACGAGCTAAAGCTTTTTCTAATTCAGCAGTATAATAACTATCTAATCTATCATGTCCTTCAACATGTTTGTCTGTATTAATTTGTATTGTCATAAATATTAATTTTAGGTGTTTACCAAAGTTAAGAATACTTAGACAAAAAAAGAATTATTTTGTGAATTAATTATGTAAAAAAAAAACCAGAACAATTTGTTTCGGTTTTTCTCTGATTTAAAATAAAACTATTAATAAGCCAATAAGGCTTTTAAATCTTCTTCAAAACGTACTTTAGGTAAATATTGGTCTTCTAATGCTTTTACAAACGGTATAGCACTTTCTATACTTCCTACTCTTCTTACTGGAGCATCTAAATATTCGAAACAATTCTCCATAATCATTGCTGAAATATCACTTGCAACTCCGCCAAACAACGTATCTTCGGTTAAGATAATTACTTTACTTGTTTTCTTTACTGAAGCGTAAATAGCATCGATATCTAAAGGTTGTAAGGTTCTTAAATCTAATAAATCTGCTGAAATTTCAGGATTTTTATTTAAAGTATCCAAAGCCCAGTGCACTCCTGCTCCAAATGAAATAACAGTTACATCATTTCCTTCTTTAATTAAAGACGCTTTTCCAAAAGGGATTGTGTAGTAATCTTTAGGCACATCTTGGTACACACTTCTATATAATTGCTTGTGTTCAAAAAACATAACCGGATTTGGGTCGTTAATTGCAGTATTCAATAAACCTTTTATATCATAAGGAAACGCAGGGTAAACTACTTTTAATCCTGGGGTTTTGGTAAACCAAGCTTCATTTGTTTGCGAATGGAAAGGACCTGCTTGTGTTCCTCCTCCACAAGGCATACGCACTACTACATCCGCTTTTTCATTCCAACGGTAATGTTGTTTAGCTAATAAGTTTACAATTGGATTAAAACCCGTAGAAACGAAATCTCCAAACTGCATTTCTATAATCGCTTTATGTCCGTTTATAGAAAGTCCGTTTGCAGCCGAAACTACTGCGCTTTCACAGATAGGCGTATTACGAACTCTTTCTTTTCCAAAAGCATCTACAAAACCATCGGTGATTTTAAAAGCTCCACCATATTCGGCAATATCTTGCCCCATAATAACCAAGTTATCATGACGTTCCATTGATTGCCTTAGGGCGTTTGAAATAGCATCAACTACACGTATGTTTTCCACTTCTTCAGAATGTTTAAATTCCTCAAAATCATAAGGTTTGTACATGTCGTTTAACTCTTCCGTTAAATCAGCAATAACATCAGGTTCACCTTGTGTAATTGCCCAATGTTCGTCTATTTCTGCTTTAATTTCTGCTCTATATGCTGTATCTATTTCTTCGTTTAAAACGTTAGTTTTAAGTAAGAATTCTTTAAAATTTTCAATAGGATCTTTAATTGCCCACATGTCCATAAGCTCTTGCGGAACATATTTTGTACCACTCGCTTCTTCATGTCCACGCATTCTAAACGTTTTAAACTCTAGTAAAACCGGACGAGGATTATCTACCATAGAAGCTTTTAATTTGGTAATTAAATGCACCACTTCTAATATATTATTCCCATCTACAATATGGCTTTCCATTCCAAAACCTACACCTTTATCAGCAAGGTTCTCACAACGATATTGTTCGTTTGTTGGTGTCGATAGTCCGTAACCATTGTTTTCAATTACAAACAACACAGGTAAATCCCATACTGCAGCAATGTTTAATGCTTCGTGAAAATCACCTTCTGAAGTTGCTCCTTCTCCTGTAAATACAGCAGTTACTTTACCGTTTTTCTTTAATTTGTTAGCTAAAGCAATTCCGTCTGCAACACCTAATTGTGGGCCAAGATGAGAAATCATTCCAACAAGCTTAAACTCTTGCGTACCAAAGTGAAAACTTCTATCTCTTCCTTTAGTAAAACCAGTTTTCTTACCTTGCCATTGCGAAAATAAACGGTGCAATGGAATGTTTCTTGATGTAAACACACCTAAATTACGGTGCATTGGTAAAATGTACTCATCTTTGTCTAAAACTGAAGTAATTCCTACCGATATTGCTTCTTGTCCAATCCCAGAAAACCATTTAGAAACTTTACCTTGACGTAGAAGAATTAACATTTTTTCTTCTATCAACCTAGGTTTCAATAACTGTTTGTATAAATCTAATAACTGTTCGTTCGTTAAATCTTGTCTGTCAAAATTCATAAAATGGGTTCTTTTAATTTGCATTCAAATGTATGAAAAATAACATTTTTAAAAGGGATTGTTATAAAAAAATAATCAATAATTTATTAAACGCAATAATTCAGAAAATTACATTGTTAACAACTTTAGTATTTTGAATTCAAAATATTTAATTACATTTGTTTTATATAGGCACAAGCCTATTGTAAGTTATTAACAAAATGTAATATAATGCAAAAAATTCCTAGTGTTGACTTACGTGATTTCCTGTCGGAAGATCCGGCACGTAAACAAAAATTTGTAAATGAAATCGGAAAAGCCTACGAAGAAATTGGATTCGTAGCATTAAAAGGTCATTTTTTAGATGACAAATTAGTTGATGGTCTATATTCTGAAATCAGAAACTTTTTTTCACTTCCATTAGAAACCAAAGAAGGTTATGAAATACCTGGTATTGGTGGACAACGCGGTTATGTTTCTTTTGGTAAAGAACATGCTAAAGGTCGTTCTGCTGGAGATTTAAAAGAATTCTGGCATTTTGGACAATATGTTTCTGATGGATCAAAATATGCAGGAGAATATCCGGATAATGTAGAAGTTAAAGAATTACCTAAATTCAATTCTACTGGTAAAGAGGCTTATCAAATGCTTGAAAAAACAGGAGTTTATGTTTTGAGAGCTTTAGCAATTTACATTGGTTTAGACGAATTTTATTTTGATAAATATATAAAAGACGGTAATAGTATTTTACGTCCTATTCACTATCCACCTATTACTAGTGAACCAAAAGAAGGAGCTGTAAGAGCTGCTGCACATGGAGACATTAACTTGATTACCTTATTAATGGGAGCACAAGGAAAAGGTTTACAAGTTCAAAATCATGATGGCGAATGGATTGATGCAATGGCAGAACCGGAAGAGTTAGTTATTAATGTTGGTGATATGCTAGCAAGACATACTAACAACAAATTAAAATCTACAATTCATCAAGTGGTAAACCCACCAAGAGAATTATGGGGAACTTCACGTTATTCAATTCCGTTTTTCATGCATCCGGTTAGTGAGATGTCACTAAACTGTTTGCCAGAATGTGTAAATGATGCAAATCCAAAAGGATTTGAAGACATTACAGCTGGAGATTTTTTACATGAAAGATTGGTAGAATTAGGATTGATTAAAAAATAATTTTAATTTTATAGTATAAGAAAAGACATTGAGTTCATCTTGATGTCTTTTTGCTTTTTAGTTGAAGACAGATTAAATAAATAATACACGCCAAAATAGGACGCGGATATAACGGATTTACTTCGTAAAACGCAGATTTTACAGATTTTAATAATTAATTATATGTACTTATTACATAATGAATTAACATCGTTAATTATAAAAACATTTTACGATGTTTATAATGAATTAGGTCATGGTTTTCTTGAAAAAGTTTACCAAAATGCACTACTCATTGAATTAAAAAATAAAGGATTAGAAGTAACTTCTAATGAAAAGATTAAAGTTTATTACAAAGGAGAAAATGTAGGTGATTATTATGCTGATATTATTGTAAACAATACAGTTGTACTAGAATTAAAAGCAGCCGAATGTATAGTAGAAGCATTCGAAAATCAATTGCTCAATTATTTAAGAGGAACTGATTGTGAAGTAGGATTGTTATTGAATTTTGGAAAAAAGCCAGAATTCAGAAGGAAAATATTTGAAAATAAAAGAAAACTAAGAATAAATCAGTATTAATCAGCGTTTCGCGTAAGCGAATCCGTGTAATCCGCGTTCAACAAAAAAAATGGATTTAAGTGAACAGTTAAAAAACCTCTTTCCAGATCATGAACCTTCAAACGATTCCGAAAATTCGGAAGAAGTTGTTGATGATTCTGAACATGAATTATTCGTTCAAAAAGAACCTATGATTTGTAAATACGAAAAGAGAAAAGGAAAACCAACCACTATTATTTCTGGTTACGAAGGAGAAGATGAAGATTTTAAACTTTTAGCGAAAGAAATAAAAAGCAAGTTAGCTGTTGGTGGAAGCTTTAAAGAAGGTGAAATCATCATACAAGGTGATTATAGAGATAAAATAATGAAAATACTACAAGACAAAGGCTTTAAAACCAAGCGTGTTGGAGGATAAAATCAATTAACAATGATAGTTGACAATGCATAATTAAATTATCAATTGCCAATTATTAATTATCAATTAAACAAAAATGATTAAAAATTCAGAATTAATATTAAACCCTGACGGGAGTTTATACCATATCAATCTAAAACCAGAAAACATTGCACACGATATTATATTTGTGGGCGATCAAGACCGTGTGGAGAAAATCACAAATCGATTTGATTCAGTTGAATTTACTACTCAAAAGCGCGAATTTAAAACGCAAACCGGAATTTATAAAGGAAAACGAATCTCTGTAATTTCAACAGGAATTGGACCTGATAATATTGATATCGTTATCAATGAGTTGGATGCTTTGGTAAACATTGATTTAGAAACGAAAAAACCTAAAGATAAACTTACTTCATTAAATATTGTTCGTATTGGAACTTCAGGTTCTTTGCAAAAAGATATTCCTGTAGATAGTTTTGTAATGAGTGAATATGCAATTGGTTTAGACAATATGCTTCGCTCCTATTTAATTGATTCAATTTCTGAACAAGATATAGAAACAGCTTTTATAGAACAAACCAATTGGGACTTAAGAAAAGGTCGTCCATATGTTATTAAAGGAAGTGAAACATTAGCTACTAAAATCTTTAGTGACAAAATGCACAAAGGTTTCACAGGTACAGCTGGTGGTTTTTATGGACCACAAGGAAGAGTTTTACGTTTAGATATACAAGACAACGATTTGAATACTAAAATGGATAATTTTAGCTTTAAAGGTATTAGAATGACTAACTTAGAAATGGAAACAGCTGCAATATATGGCTTAGGTAAATTATTAGGTCATGAATGTTTATCTTTAAATGCCATCATTGCCAATAGAGCAACTGGTGATTTTAGTTCTAATCCATATCAAGTCGTTGAAGATTTGATTGAATATACTTTAGAAAAACTGGTGAATTAATTAAATAATTACCTTATGAAAAAACAAGTGCAAAACATTTTAGCGTCAGAAAAAGAACAATTAGCTAAACTTCAAAAAATTGTTGAAGAAACAATGAATGAAGAAAAGTTAATGCTAGAAAATTTATTGCATGAACCTGCTGAAGTAATGTCAAGAGGTCAAAAAATATCGGATAAAGTTGCTTCTTTTGGAGGAAGTTGGAAATTTATTATTCTATTTGCAATTATATTATTCATTTGGATTTTGTTTAATTCGTTAGCATTAACAAGTAATTTAAAATTTGATCCTTATCCTTATATTTTAATGAACTTAATTCTATCTTGTATTGCTGCATTACAAGCGCCAATTATTATGATGAGTCAAAATAGACAAGAGGAAAAAGATAGAAAACGTAGTGAAAACGACTATTTAATAAATCTAAAAGCAGAATTAGAATTAAGGAGTTTACACCAAAAAGTAGACTTACTATTAGAAGAACAAATTCAATTACTAATAGAAAGCCAAGCGGAACAATTAAAAATACTAAATAAGTTACAAAAAAAAATAGACTCCAAATAAATGAATTTCAGGTTTGCACGACATACAAATGATTTAGAAATCATAAAACATTTTTACACGTGTGTTTTAGGTTTTGACTTATCAGGTAGTTTTGAAAATCACGATGGATATAATGGAATCTTTATTGGTAAACCTGATTCTGATTGGCATTTAGAGTTTACACAATCAAATGAAATTGTTACGTTTAAATTCAATGAAGATGACTTGCTTGTCTTTTATCCTGACGAAATAAACGAATACAATTCACTTATAAACAACATTGAAAAGCATAATATTAACTTTATTGAAGCAAAAAACTCGTACTGGAATAAAAATGGGAAAATGTTTTTAGACCCAGATGGTTATGGCATAATTGTTTCTAATTTAAAATGTAAATAATGGATTTAATACTAGAAACGGAAAGACTTATTTTTCGACCACTTGAAATTAGTGATGCAGAAGCTTTATTTGAGCTTAATAAAAATCCAAACGTTCATAAATACTTATGGCAAAAGCCTGAAAAAGAAATTGAAGAAAGTATTAAAGTTATTGAATATGTTCAAAAACAATATAAAGAGAATGAAATTGGTCGTTTTGCAACCATTTTAAAAAGTACAGAAGAATTTATTGGATGGACAGGAATAAAATTTGTGAACGATCATATTGAAAACGGAAATACCAATTTTTACGATTATGGTTACCGATTAGCTGAAGAACATTGGAACAAAGGTTTTGCTACGGAAGCTTCAAAAGCTTGGTTAGAGCATGGTTTTAACAAATTGAATATTGATATAATGAATGCCTATACACATTTTGAAAACGGTGCTTCTAATCATATTCTTCAAAAAGTAGGAATGAAATTCATGGAAGATTACCCAGATAATGAAGGAATTATGTGGAAATGGTGGCAAATGAATAACCCATATATAAAATAAAAAAGAGGCAACTAAACTGCCTCTTTTTTTATACTCTAGTTTTATTTATCAAATAATTATTTAGTTGCTTCCAACCAATTTTTAAAATCATAAAAATTCTGTGGTGCTACTCCATGCCCAATTGGATATTCTTTATACATTGTATTTAAACCTAAATTTTGCATAAATGGTTGTGCTTTTCTAGCCCAATCAACAGGAATTACTTGATCTACTGTCCCGTGTGAAATAAATACTTTTAAGTTTTTAATATTCTTAGAAGTATAATCTTCCACAATAATTTTCTCATTTAAATAGCCGCTTAAAGCTACTACTCTACTTATTTTTTCAGGGTAAGACAATGCTGTTGCGTAACTCAAAATTGCACCTTGACTAAATCCAATTAAACTTACTTGTGTTGCATCAATAGGATATTTAGCAATTAATTCATCAATAAACCCAACAATCAAATCGCGTGATTCAATTGCTTGTGCGTCATCTGAAAATTTATTTTCATCAGCATCAAAATGAATGGCATACCAAGCATGTCCGTAAGGTTGTAAATCATAAGGAGCTCTTACGGAAACTACATAATATTCGTCTGGTAATTCGCTTGAAAAAGAGAATAAATCTTCTTCATTACTACCATAGCCGTGTAATAATAGTAATAACGGGTTTTTCTCTTGTTTTATTTTTGGTTCTCTAACGAGGTATGTTAAGTTCATGTTTAAATTTTTATTAATTATTGTCTTGCTTTAGATGTGTATTAGATTCTAAAAACATTTTTAATTGGTCTTTATCTTTCTTAGAATCAACTAATATTAGTTTTTTTCCATTTATTGAAAATTTATAAATCAAAAAATCAAAAACTACTTCTTTACTCCCATAATTTTGGCTTGTATTAAACTTGACAACTTTTCGTTCAGAAATTGAAAAGGTATTGGTAATATTACCTTTTAGTTTAAAAACAAGAATTGCCTTTTCATTAAAAAAGAAACCTTTAAATAAATTTTTATTTCTATCCACAAGAAAGCCAACTTTCAAAAAAGCAATGATTATTAGTAAAGTTGAAATTGTAAATGATATAAAAACGCCAAGCAATAAATTATCTTCGACTGAAACCTTGTTATACAAATCAATTAAAAAAGTAAAAAAAAGCGACGCAGAAATTAAGAATAAAACAAATAGAAAACCTTTTTGACTTAATTGAAAGTAATCTTTGAGAATAATCCTTTTTGGGAAGTCCATTTATAAACTCTTGAATATTTTTTGGTAAAATTCTCCTACTAAAGGAACCAATCTTTTTTCACCTTGAATTGCTCCTAAAAATCCAAAAATCCAAAGTAAAAAGATGATTACATATAAAGATGTTGAAATTACCCAACTATCAAAATTGCCCACAAAATAACCAAATAATGCCCAAGTAAGAAAAATACCTAATGTTTGACGAATATGAAAACTCGCAAATTCACTTTTACTATCGTCTTGGTTCATGAAAATTGCAACTATACTACCAATTATAGAAAAATAACTAATAATTGCTGCTGTTTTTCCTTTTTCTATATCGTTTTGCATACTTATACTATTAAAATGTTGTTATTATAAATTCCTAATGCTTTCCCTTTCATGTTTTGCCCTAAGAATGCAGAGTTTTTGGATTTTGACACAATATTTTCTTTGGTAAAAGTCCAATTGCTATTTGTATTGAACAAACTAAGGCCTGCTTTTTCTCCTGTCTTTATGATATTTGATTCTAAGCCAAATATTGATTTAGCTGCTGTTAGTTTTTCGATAATTATATCTAAAGAAAGAACCGTTTGCAAAGCTCCAAAAGCACTTTCTAAACCAATTGTTCCATCTTTTGCTAAATCAAATTCTAGTTTTTTATGTTCTATGTCTAATGGATTATGATCAGACGTAATACAATCTATTATTCCATCAATTACAGCATCTATTAAAGCTTTTCTCGTAGCTTCATCTCGTAATGGTGGCGCAACTTTATAACGAGAGTCAAATCCTTCTAAAGCAGCATCTGTTAAAACTAAATGATGAATTGCAACGCTACATGTAACGTTTAATCCTTTTGCTTTAGCTTCTTTAATCAATGCAATTGATTTTATCGTGGAAATGGTTGGAATATGCATTTTCCCGGCAGTATATTCTAATAAGAATAAATTTCGAGCTATATGTAACTCTTCTGCCAAAGTTGGAATTCCTTTTAATCCTAATTTTGTAGAAACCGGACCTTCATGTACAATTCCTTTTCCTTTGATATTATTATCTTGACAAAAACTAATTACCAACCCGTCAAAATCTTGTACATATTGTAAGCCTATTTTTTGAATATTAGCATTTTGAATTGCTTTGTTATAATCTCCAAAAGCTATTGCACCAGCATTTTTCATGTCAAATAATTCTGCCAAATCAATTCCTTCGCTTCCTACAGTTAATGCTCCAATAGGAAACATATCTGTTGCTTGGTTTTTTGCTCTATCTAATACAAAACGTATTTGCGATTGATTATCAAGAACCGGAAAACTATTTGGTTGTAAGGCAACTGCAGTAAACCCGCTTTTTGCAGCAACTTTTAATCCGTTTACTATTGTTTCTCTATCTTCAAAACCTGGTTCTCCAAAAGAAACTGAACTATCCATCCAACCTTGTGAAACATGAAGATTATCTTCCATTATTTCAATAAAATTGTTGTCAGACGCAATATTTTTTCCAATTTCAATTATTGTTCCTTCTTGAATTTTTATATCGACTATTTGCTTATGAAAAGGGCTTTTTGGGTCGATGATAGTTGCATTTTTTAAAACAATATTTGTCATTTTACAAATTTTTGGATTAGTAGTTCAATCAATAAAAATAGTAGTGTTGCAATGATAAAAATTTTCCATAAAGACATGTCTGAACGTTTTCCAACTAAATCATTAAAAACTTCTTCAACAGAATCTATTTTAGCAAAATTATCATTATTAAATGTGCTTTGCAAAGTTACATCGCTTTCATTTCTTGGGAAATTAAAACTTAGTACAGAAATGTTTTTCTCTTTTTGGATAACAGTATAATTTCCAGCATGTTCTGGGTAATCGCCAAAAGTAAGCTTTACTTTATTGCTTAAAATTTGTTGTAAAGGAATAAAACTATGTGTTTGATTTGTAACTGTAACAACTTCATCTTTATTCAAAATAACATCTAAAATTATATTATCATTTGCACCAATTGTAAATGCTAAATTATCATTTACACCATTACTAATTGCCATATTGTAAAATGTTGGGACAATTAAAGGTGAATTTTGAAAATTAGTATTCGTTTTATTAATTGCAGTTGCAAAAAAATAGGCTTTCCCAATTTTATTAGTAGTTGAAGCTAAGAAAAAGTCGGAATCTTCATATTGTAATACAGGAGAATTGTTTTTTGAAAGCGTAAAGGTTGCGTTAACCTTTGGGTATTGAAAATTAGTTACCTTCTTTTCAAATACATCCTTATAAATAGGATGTCCAAAACTTATTTTTGTAATTTGCTTTTCAGTTTTTGAAAAGTTTGAATATTTTATATTTCCAAAATTTTCAGAGAAACTATTCAAGTTTTCAAGTTTACTTTCGTTTGACGGAATAACAATCAGGTTCCCTCCTTTTTCATAAAAGGAAACTAAGTTTGTTTGTAATGCTTGCGAAATTTCATTTATTTCGTTTAAAACTATAGTATTTTGATCTTCTAACTTATTAAAGTTTAATGCTTCTAAACTTGTATCATACACTTCAAAATCTTCTTTTGTACAAATACGATGTATAAACTTGTTTTTAACAACATCGCCAATTATTGTAACTTTTGTTTTTACTGGAGTTTGTATTGTAAAGTAGTACTCGTTATCAAATGACAAGCTATTGTCTTGAATTACAACTTTTCCAACCATTTCTTTCTTTGGAACGGATAATTTTATAGTTTGCTCCTGTTTATCAAAAATTACTTGCGTTTTAGCAATTGCTTTATCTTCGTTATAAAGCGTAAGCGAGATTTTATTTTCAATTTCACCAAAAGCCTTTAATGTAATTTCTAATTCATAAAAAGCATTGGTAACACTAGAAATAGTAACATTTTCAATGCTTGCATTAGACAAGTTTTGACCTTTTGGTTGCAACCAATAAACTACATTTTCTTTTGCAAATTGCTCCATTTTATCAGAAGTAATTGAAATACCGTCGGTAATAATTAAGTAATCTTTTGGAACGTTTGGTTTCTTTAATTCTACTTGATTAATCAATACATCGAGTTGGAAAGGAATTGCTGAATATTCTAAATTTTGCAATTCTTTTTGAACAGACTTAATATCTGTATCCCAAAAAGAAGCGGAGTTTGTAACAAAAGAAAAAGATTGGTTTTCTGATACGTTTTCTAGAAGTTCTTGCAGACTTCTTTTTAAAAGTTCGCCCTTTGCTCCTTTTGCTTGCATGGAAAAAGAATTGTCAACTATGATAACCAATTCATTTGCTTTTTTATTCGCTTCTTTAGCAGCAAAAAAAGGTTGCGCAAAAGCAAAAATTAAAGCGATTAATAACAATAAACGCGTAGCTAATAAAAGCCATTTTTTAATGCTTTTACTTTTACGCGTTTGAATTTGTATTTCTTTAAGCAACTTTACGTTTGTAAAGTATTCTTTTTTGAATCGACGAAATTGAAATAAATGCACTAAAATTGGAATCACCAACAGAAAAAGGAAGTATAAAATTTCTGGATGTTTAAATTGCATTTATTTAGTTTTTTTCAAAAGTAAGAAATTGAATTTATTTATTACTAACTAATCTTTTTGATTTGGTTTTCCGTTTTTAAACTTCACCTTTTCTACAACTTGTATTTTTTTAGGGATATTCTTAAAGTTTTTCTTTTTTGCAAATGGTTTTTTATCTGTAGAAGCTGAAGGTTTTTTATCCGATTTAAATTCAGGCTTTTGAGCTTTGAATTCTGGTTTTGCTTCTTTTGGTTTGTGACTTTTAATAACTTCGTTAGGATTTTTAGGGTTCTCCTTTGTTCCGCGCAAGTGTATAACCAATGCATTTAAGAAATTACGTAACAATTGGTCACCACATTCCATATAATCTTTATGGTCGTCTTTTCTAAAAACGTTACCCAATTCTCCTTTTGAAATTCTAAAATCTACTAATTCTAAAATCTCTACTATTTGGTCGTCACGAAGTTGTAATGCAACTCTTAATTTCTTAAAAATATCGTTATTTGTCATTTGTCTAATAAATATGTGTCAAAGATATTCATTTAAATTCAGATTTATTATTTTTACAAAAAAGAATAGAGCAATTATATGGATAGTTATCAAGAAAAAATAGGTTTGTTGCAAGAAATGATAGGTTTTGCACTAGTAGACGGCGAATTACACGACAGAGAATATGATTTTATTGAAATGGTAGCTCATGAACTAGAAGTAGATAAAGAAACGCTTTTAAAACTATACGAGAAAAAAGTTGAAAAGGTAATTATTAAAGATGAGTTTAACAGAATTTGTCAGTTTTACCGTTTGGCCTTGTTAATGCATTCTGACAATGTTTTACATGAAAGAGAACAAGCAAAAATTAATGAAATAGGTATTAACATGGGATTAAACCCTTACGCTATGAAACGTGTTTTAAAACTTATGGAGAATTCGCCAAATAGAATGGTTGATGGCGATACCTTACTCTCGGTGTTTAGCGAACAGCATAATTAGTTTTCTGTAAATGAAATTAAAATTTTTCATATTCTTTTTAATAGCCATAACTTTCAATAATTGTAGTGCTCAATTGCCTACAAAGCATATCTTTTATATTCACGGAAGAATCATTGAAGAACAAGGCAAAAATGCATACAGTGAAAAGTATGGCAAGTATGAATTGGATAGTATTATTTCTAGTTTAAAAGTTGAAAATGCTATAGTTCACTTTGAAATTAGAACAAGTAATGTTGATGCTAAAATGTATGCCATTAAAATTTCAAAACAAATTGATAGTCTTATAAAGTTAGATGTTAATCCTATTGATATAACTGTAATTGGCGCTTCAAAAGGAGCTATTATTGCAAGTACTATTTCTAGTTTAAATAGTAATGCAATTAACTATGTTTTCCTTGCTGGAAATAACGATTACCAAGAGATTAATAACGATTGGAAATTTCACGGTCAAGTTTTGTGTATTTATGATTCATCTGATGATATTGCTGGTAAAAATTACGACTATTGGAAAAGTAAAGAAAACTATACGACTAAATTTGAGCAAATTGAATTGAAAACAAATTTAGGTCACGGTTTTTTATATAAACCATTAAACGTTTGGATAGAACCAACGAAAAATTGGATTTTTAAGCAGCGTTTGTAATTGTGTTTTTGCCACAGATTATCACCGATTTATATAAGTGTTATAATTTTTACAATCTGTGGCAAAAAAGTGTTATTAAAACTGCTCCTTATTATTCCTAATATATTCCACAATTAAAGCTACAACATCTTCTTCTTGTTCGTCGTTAAAGAAAATTTCATCTAAATCTTCCCAACCAGAAACGATATTTTCATCTAATTTAGCAATAGCTATTTCTCTTTTTTCTAAAACATCAAAATAATTATTTATTCCAAATAAACCAACTGCTTTTGCAACGATATTTGCAGTTTTTGGTGCTCCAATGTTCTTATATGCAGCAATTACTTCCAGTGCATAATCTCCACATTCAAAATCAAAGAAGTAGGTAAATCCACCTTCGTGCATTGCTCCTTCAAACATATCTATATATACATATGTTTTTTCGCTATCGGTTAAAGTAGTAAAGTCTTCTGATTCTTCTTTTTTATCCCAAATCTTTTTTCCTACAGCTTCAATTATTGCAATTTCGTCTGCTAATTTTAATATTTCTTCTATGTTTTTCATAATAAGTTTTTTATACTATTTTTTCTTGTAATGCTTTTATTTCGTCTCTAAACCTAGCTGCTTGTAAAAAGTCTAATTCTTTAGCTGCTTTTTCCATACTTTTTCGTTTTTCACGAATTTTCTTTTCAATTTCAGGTTTGGTCAAATATTCACTTTCTGGTTCTGCTGCTTTGTATTCTAAATTATCATAATATTGTGAAGAAACAGAGTTTCTATTCAATGCATTGTTTAAACTTTTATTCAGTGCTTTTGGTTCTAAGCCATGTTTTGTGTTATATGCAATTTGCTTTTCTCTTCTATACGTGGTTTCATCCATTGTTTTTTGCATGCTTTTAGTAATTTTATCTGCATACATAATGGCTTTTCCGTTAACGTTACGAGCTGCACGACCAACTGTTTGTGTAAGCGACCGATGACTTCGTAAAAAACCTTCTTTGTCTGCATCTAAAATAGCAACTAAGGAAACTTCTGGTAAATCTAAACCTTCACGCAATAAGTTTACACCAATTAATACATCGAAAACACCTTTACGTAAATCTTGCATAATTTCTACACGTTCTAAAGTATCTACATCAGAATGAATATATCGACAACGAATAGCTACTTTAGTTAAGTATTTGGTTAATTCTTCCGCCATTCTTTTGGTTAAAGTTGTTACCAAAGTACGTTCGTCTTTCTCGCATCGTTGGTGAATTTCTTCTATTAAATCGTCAATTTGATTTTCACTTGGGCGAACTTCAATTACTGGATCTAATAAACCAGTTGGACGAATAACTTGTTCTACATAAATTCCTTCACTTTTTTCTAATTCGTAATCCGCTGGAGTTGCAGAAACATATATAACTTGGTTTTGTAAACTTTCAAATTCTTCAAATTTTAATGGACGATTATCCATTGCAGCAGGTAATCTAAAACCATATTCTACTAAGTTTTCCTTTCTACTCCTATCACCACCATACATTGCGTGTACTTGCGAAATGGTAACGTGACTTTCATCTACAACCATTAAAAAATCATCTGGAAAATAATCTAATAAACAGAATGGTCTTGTTCCAGGAAGCCTTCCGTCTAAATAGCGAGAATAATTTTCAATTCCGGAACAATATCCAAGTTCCCGTATCATTTCAAGGTCAAAATTAGTTCGTTCTTCTAATCTTTTTGCTTCTAAATGTTTGCCAATTTCTCGAAAGTAATCGACTTGTTTTACCATGTCTTGTTGAATTTCCCATATAGCTGCATTTAAAACATCTGGTGATGTTACAAACATATTTGCCGGGTAAATGTTTAGCTTTTCATACTTTTCAATTACTTTAGAATCTCTTGCATCAAAAGCTTCAATCTCTTCTATTTCATCTCCAAAAAAGTGTACTCTAAATGGATCGTCTGCATAACCTGGAAAAATTTCAACCGTATCCCCTTTTATTCTAAAAGTTCCCGGTGTAAATTCAGTTTCGGTACGAGAATATAAACTTTGTACCAAACGATGTAATAATTTTGTACGCGAAATTTGTTCGTTTTTTTCAATTGAAATTACATTCTTTTGAAATTCTACGGGGTTTCCAATTCCGTATAAACAAGAAACAGAAGCAACAACTAATATATCTCTACGCCCTGAAAGAAGAGAAGAAGTTGTACTTAAACGCATTTTCTCTAATTCTTCATTGATAGATAAATCTTTTTCAATATATGTTCCAGTAGCGGGTAAAAAAGCCTCTGGTTGGTAATAATCGTAGTATGAAACAAAATATTCTACTGCGTTATTTGGGAAAAACTGTTTAAATTCCGAATATAATTGTGCTGCAAGTGTTTTATTATGTGCTAAAACTAAAGTTGGTTTTTGTACTTCTTGAATTACGTTTGCAACGGTAAATGTTTTACCAGAACCCGTAACACCTAATAAAGTTTGAAATTGGTCACCATCTTCAATTCCTTTTGCTAATTTTTCAATTGCTTGTGGTTGATCGCCGGTTGGTTTGTAATCGGATACTACTTGGAATTTCATTTATTTGTGTTACAAAGTTTAAAGCGGCAAAGTTACGAAGAAAAATAGGTTTTTAAGATTATTAAAGTGACTTGTTTTATTTACTAAAACGCTTGTTATTTGGCACATTTATTGATAGAATAATAATAAAATAAATTATGAAAATTTTCTATTCTATACTGTTATTTACTTTTGTAAATCTAATTCATGCTCAAGATTATGCAGGAGTCTATACTAAAAATATAACTACCAATTCTGGGAGTGTTATTGATTACAAATTGGATTTAGCTCCTGATGGAACTTATAAGGTTTCTGTTTTTAGAAATTTGGGGCAAAATATAAGTGTTGATGAGAATTTTTATGGTAATGGAAATTGGAAAGTAATTAATAAATTGATCGTTTTCTCTTGTGAAGAATTAGCAGATAAAAATTATATCAACTTAAATAAAACTACTTCTAGATTTGATGCAAAAAATAAAAAAGAATTACGCTTTTTTAATTGTCCATCACTATGGTTTAAAAATGCAACTTTAGAAAAAATAAATTAATCCCAACATTCCATAAGTAATAAATTTCCATTTGAATGTTCAATGGTAACAATACCATCATCAGCGACATGGTTGCTACTACTTGTTTTGTGTCCAATTGATAGAGTATCGTTTTTTAGTGGGAAAAATAAGTTTTTGGAAGAGACTCCATTCATTTTTTCAACAGGAATTAAGGATATAACACTGTTTTTAGTGTACCATTTATTAAATTTTGTAGGAAGCAAAAAAACCTTAGAATTATCATCTAAAATTACAAATGAGTTAATTACTTGTGTAGTTATTTCATCAGTTTTAAGTTAAAATAGTTATAATAATGGTTTTCAAGTTAGCATTTCCCAAATCCAGAAAACAACTTTTTTAAATCTCAATTTTTGGAAGATTAACAAATTATAACTTTAGTATTGTTTATTTAACAATTTTTACATTTTTTCTATAATCAAAATTTAATAAGTTTTTATACTTTTGCGTTTATAAGCAATTATTTATATGTTGTTCTTAATATTTACAAAATTTAAGTATAGATGAATTTTACACTAGAATCTTTCCTTTTCGATATACCATTATATTCAAAGATTAAAATTGATCAATTTAATCATTCAGAGTTTGAAGCTTTAATCTATCCTCAAGATAAAAAAGATATTGATGGATATAATCCATATAAAAAAGCTCAAACCACTTTTGAAACTATTAGACAATTAAGTTATTCAATTAATGATTATGAAACTAATGGGGGTTTTGGAGAATTTAAAATTCGTTGTAAAAGGTTTGGTGATATATTTAGATATTATTGTTTTTATGAGCCAAAATCTAAAACTTTATTAAAAATAGGTCAATTTCCATCAGTTGGTGAAATAAATGTTCATCAGATTAAGCAATATGATAAAGTATTATCTCAAGAAAAACTTAAAGAATTTACCCGAGCTATAGGGCTAGCTTCAAATGGAATTGGAATTGGTTCTTTTATTTATTTAAGAAGAGTTTTTGAACATTTAATTCAGCAGGCATATTTAAAAGCTCAAGCAGAAGATAATATTAATAAGGGCATGTTTCAGTTCGCAAGTATGGACGAGAAAATTGAGCTTCTAAATGATTATTTACCATCATTTTTAGCTGAACACAAAGAGCTCTGTTCTTTATTAAGTATTGATATTCATGAGATGAATGATCATGCATGTCTTCAACATTTTGATACTTTAAGAGTTGGAATTGAAATCATTCTTGATGAACAGCTTGAAGAGTTATTAAAAAGTAAAAAAATAGAAACTGTTAAAGCAAAAATTGAAGTTCTTAAAAGGATAATAAAAAAATAAAATTTAGATTTAATGCGATTAATACTTAATAAATATTTTACGTATTAACTATCCTTTTAATAACTTAATTATTAGTTTATAGATTTTTTTTAATCCCAACATTCCATAAGCAATAAATTTCCATTTGAATGTTCAATGGTAACAATACCATCATAAGCGACATGGTTGCTACTACTTGTTTTGTGTCCAATTGATAGAGTATCGTTTTTTAGTGGAAAAAATAAGTTTTTGGAAGAGACTCCAGTCACTTCTCCAACAGGAATTAAGGATATAACACTGTTTTTAGTGTACCATTTATTAAATTTTGTAGGAAGCAAAAAAATCTTAGAATGATCATCTAAAATTACAATTTTCAGCTTTTCTCTATAGCGAACAATATTAGTGATATTAGTAATTGTATGATCTGCTCGTTTACCCGTAGCCCATATAACATTTGCAGCTTTATGTCCTTTTTCAATAAGAAATTCAAATGCTTTTTCTAAATCGGTTTTATCTTGATTTGGCGTATGCACAATTTCAATTGGATATTGGCTATTTCTATAATATTCGGCATCAAAACCCCTGTCAAAATCGCCTAATAAAACATCAATTTTAATACCTAATTCTAAAACTCTTTCTATAGCAGAATCTAACACGATGACTAATGGAGACCATTCTAAAAGTTGGCCTAAAAGCTCTTCATTACAAACTGCACCATTAGCTATTATTAATGCTGGTTCTTGATCATCGCGAACAATATGGTGTGAAGACATGTATTATGGATTGTAATATTTATTTACGAATTTAGAAATAATTATTGAACTGAATACGACATTGTGTCTATTTCTGATAATCTAAAATATCCAAGTGCATAATTATCGAAATTAGTTTGGTTAATTATATTTCCTCTTAAAGTTGCTGGTGGCGTTTGAAAGGGACTTCCACCATTGTTTCCTGCAATACCTAACAATATATTCATATAATTATAATAACTTTGAGAAATGCCGTGTAATGTAAAGTTTAAAGTGTTTGAAGGTTTTAAATTTTCGTTATAATACAAACCAAACATTTGATTTCCTTGAAAGAAATCGTCATCAATTACATCATATTCTGGAAGACTAGAAAATGAAGCGTTAAATTGAATTAGGTAAAAATTATCCATTAATCCATTATCTTGAAAAAAGAATTTAACCTCAATATCTTCTCCAGTAAAGCCTCCTTCGTTATTTTGACTTACTGAACCAATTGTTGGTACAGCTATTAAAGTTTCAGTTGCTGTATAAGTTTGTCCATTATTAATTACCGTTAAGATATAAACTTCATTTATTATTGGGTTAAAATTTGTACAAATGTAATTTCCAGTTCCAATATTTTCATTAAAATTATATTGAATAGAATTACTGTCTGTTATGTAGACTATTGCTCCTGAAACTGTAGGAATTATATTTTGAAAATACCCCGTTGTAGTAGTTAATTTTATTGTTTGTTCAGTACCAGTTGTTCCCTTTTGCCATTTTATTGAGGCATCTATGACAAGTTTTGGTGGAGCGGTATTTAAATTAACATCTACAACATCTTCACAAGAAGTCAAAGTAACTAATGAAATTATTAAAGTAAATATAATTAGAGTTGTCTTTATAATAATTTTAATCATGGCTTTAAAATTTAAAATTATAGGTAACACTTGGAACAATTCCAAAAATAGATAGTTTAACGGCTTCATTGTTTCCAAAATCTTGATTTTGTCTAAAACTTATGGATGCTGCATTTTTTCTACTATAAAGGTTATAAATACTGAAAACCCATTCGCCATACCATTTTCTATTTTTATTTTTTTCTGGAACAAGTGTTGCTGAAATATCTAGTCTATGATATAATGGAAGTCTGTTTTCATTTCTAAAACTATAATTAGGAACTGTAATACCTTGGTAAACATATTGACTATTTGGATAGGTTACAGGTTGTCCACTTTGCAGTGAAAAAATTGAGCCAAAACTCCATTTTTCATTCAATTGATACATTCCAGTTACTGATAAATTGTGTAATTTATCCCAACCTGTTTTATACCATTCACCATTATTAATTCCTGATTCATTTATATTTCTACCTGGTGTTTGCTGTTCAGATCTTGAAAGTGTGTAAGAAACCCAGCCGTTTAATCTTCCATCATTTTTTTTTGCCAAGACTTCTAGTCCATAAGCTCTTGCTTTTCCGCTTAAAACAACTTGTTCAATTGCGTTGTTTGCTATTAAATCAGCTCCATCAATATAATCTAGTCTGTTTTCAATATTTTTATAAAAAGACTCTAATTCTAAAGTGTACTTACCATTCGAAAAGTTTCTGAAATATCCAACTGCATATTGATCTAAAAGTTGCGGTTTAAGAAAATTATCACTTGGTGTCCAAATATCTAGTGGAGTTGGTGATTGTGTATTTGATATTAGATGTAAATATTGAGCCATTCTATTATAACTTGCTTTTATAGATGATGATTCATTTAGGCTATAAGAAATTGCCATTCTTGGCTCAAAATTATCAAAGCTTGAAATGATTTCATTTTGCTTAAAATTTACAGAATTTATTGGTTCTGCTTTTTCATAAATTTGCATACTTGAATTAAAGGATACAGGTTCATTATTAGCATAAATATTAACTTCTTGTGCACCTAAACGATAAAACATGCTATACCGCAATCCATAATTTACAGATAGTTTATCAGATATTTTTTGCTCTGCATCTATATAAATTGAAGGCTCAAAAGCATACTTTTTATCTAGTTGTTTAGAGTTAATTCCTGAATTCAAACCTGTAGGTTCAATCTTACCAGGATTAAAATCATAATATATTGAGTTTACACCATAAGTAAGTTTTGTATTATTTGATAAGTAATGCTTGAAATCATATTTAAAATTATAATTTTTAATACCACTATCCCAATTAAAACCAATGAAATCTAATTGTAATCCATAATAATAGTCGCTATAAATCAAAGTAGCATTTGAAAATAATTTATCTGAAAATAAGTGATTCCACCTAATGTTTAAAACACTATTTCCGTAAGTATTAACAAAACTATTGTTTAAACTAAATACATCTCTACCAAAGTATCCGGATAAGTAAACACTATTCTTATCATTAATATTATAACTGAGCTTTGTGTTTAAATCATAAAAATAGGCAGAATTTTCATTATCTGTAAATTTTAAAAAAAGATGTGCATAAGAGCTTCTCCCAGCAACTAAAAATGATGCTTTATCCTTAATAATTGGTCCCTCGGCTAATAACCTGCTCGAAATTAATCCAATTCCACCATTCATATGAAATTCGTTACTATTCCCTTCTTTTTGATAAATATCTAAAACCGATGAAACTCTACCTCCATATCGAGCAGGAATTCCACCTTTATAGAGTTTTAAATCTTTTATTGCATCTGTATTAAAAACAGAAAAGAAACCGAACAAGTGAGAAGAATTATATATTGTTGCTTCATCTAATAAAATGAGATTTTGATCTGAAGCTCCACCTCTAACATTAAATCCAGACTGTCCTTCACCTGCATTTGTAACTCCTGGCAAAGTTAATATAGCTTTTATAACATCGACTTCACCTAAAACTGCAGGTATTTGTTTAATTGTAGAAATAGATAATTTATTAACACTCATCTCCGCTTTTTGAATGTTTAATTTATTTGGTTTGTCCAATACAATAATTTCATTTAGCTGCAACCCATCTTCACTTAATTTGAAATTTCTTTTAGTATTTGCATTTAAATCAACATCCTCAATGATTTCAGTAAAACCTAAATAACTTATTGAAATTTGATAAATACCTTTTGGAAGAGTAATAGAATAAAATCCATATTCATTTGTTGTAGTACCAGTTTTTAAGTCATTTATTAAAACATTTACACCAATTAATGTCTCGTTGCTTTTAATATCTGAGATTGTACCGCTTATAGTAAATTTCTCTTGAGAATGAGAGATACTAATAAAAAAAAATAGAGTAATAATTGAAACTAATTTAATAGTTTTGCTCATGGTATAATTTTTGTATTACAAAGTTGACAAAATATTTTAACATTTGTCATAATACAATTGTTAATGTATGGTTAATTATATTTATAAAATATTTCTTTTAACTAGGTTTGTTAAAATGTTTCTAATGAAAAAATTGGTTTTATTTTTTTTATTATTTGTTTATTCGTTAGGAATGAATGCGCAATTTGATAAAAAAAATCAGCCTATTCAATTACAATTAAAAACGCCTAGTTTACCACAAAACAATTCAACAACTACGCCTCCATCTATACAGTTTAAAAGTATTTTAGATGATAAAGAAGTTTCCTATATTAAAAAATATACTTTTTTTGATAATAAAGAAAAAACACAAAGCGTTTTAGAAACTAAAAATGATTTTAAGAATCCTGGTGATGAGATTAGAGACAAACTAAATCATAAAAAAAGTGATAGACCCATTGATGATAGTTTTAAAAAGAATCAGTTTCTTGGTCAATTTGAAAGCAATGCAAAATATATAAAATTAGTTTGTAGAGATCACGAATATCCTGATGGAGATAAAGTGAGAATTTTAATTAATGATAAAGTTGTTATTTCAGAAATTTTATTAGAGTCTGGTTCAAAAGAATATTATTTAGATTTATCTGTTGGGTTTAATAAAATTGAATTTGAAGCATTAAATCAAGGAAGTTCAGGTCCAAATACGGCAGCTTTTAAAGTTTTTGATGATAAAGGCATATTAATTACATCAAATGAATGGAATTTAACCACTGGCGTAAAAGCTTCAATTGTTATAGTAAACGAAACTAAAAAATAATAATTATATTTGTAAAAATCAAAACCTTTATATGAAAAAAATAGCCTTTTCGGGAGTTGTACTTTCCATCATTCTTTCAAGCTGTAATGCTACAAAAAAAACAGTTGAAACAAAGACATCTTCAAAAACTGCAGATGTTGCAAAATACATGAATACAATTACTGCTCATGATTTAAGTGAGCATTTATATATTGTTGCAGCAGATGATAAAGAAGGTAGAGATACTGGAACAAAAGGTCAAAAAGAGGCTGGAAAATACCTTATTGAACAATATAAAAAGAATGGAATTAGTTTTCCACCAGGTGCTGTTGATTTTTATCAAAAAGTACCATCTGAATTTATGGCAAAAGGTTTTGCTCCCAAATTACCAGATTCAGAAAACATTTGGGCATTTATAAAAGGAGTTGAAAAACCAGAAGAAATACTTGTAATATCAGCACACTATGATCACGTAGGTATGAAAAATGGTGAAATATACAATGGTGCAGATGATGATGGTTCAGGAACTGTTGCTTTATTAGAAATTGCACAAGCATTTATGCAGGCTAAAAAAGAAGGTCATGGGCCAAAAAGATCTATTTTATTTTTACATGTAACTGGTGAAGAGCACGGTTTACATGGTTCACGCTATTATTCAGAAAATCCATTATTTCCTTTAAAGAATACTGTTGCAGATATTAATATTGACATGATTGGTCGTAGAGATACTTTACATCCTAATACAAGTAATTATATATATGTAATTGGTTCAGATAGATTAAGCACTGAATTACACACTATTAATGAAGAAATGAATACAAAATATACTAATCTTGAATTAGATTACAAGTATAATGATAGAAATGACCCAGAGCGTATTTATTATCGTTCAGATCATTATAATTTTGCAAAAAAAGGAGTTCCTGCAATATTTCTCTTTAATGGAATACATGCAGATTATCACTTACCTTCAGATACACCAGACAAGATTGAATATAATGCATTGGCAAAAAGAACACAATTAGCTTTTACTTTAGCTTGGGAGCTTGCAAACAGAGCAGAAAAGATAAAAGTAGATAGAGACGGAAAATAGTCTAGTCTTATAAAAAAAGGTGATTTTAAAAATTGCCTTTAAATTAACTAAACCATATAAGAAGTAATACTATTTCTTATATGGTTTATGATTTTGTCTTATCATAAAAAGACAATTTTATATTATAACAATTTGAACAAAAAAATAACTTTAAAATATAAAGTTCCATTAATTAAAAAATGATTAAAAATAGATAAATCATTTAAACCCTAAACCTATGAAATTAATACTAAACACGGAACGCCTTATTTTAAGAGAATTATTATTTGCCGATGCTGAAGCGTTGTTTAAAATGGATAACAATCCTAATGTCCATACTTATTTAGGAAATAAACCAAAACAAACAATCGAGGAATGTTTGGATTATATTAGTGAAATCAGAAATCAATATATTACCAATAAAATTGGTCGGTTTGCAGTTGTCCTTAAAGACACAAATGAAGTTATAGGTTGGGCTGGTTTAAAATTTATAACCGAACCAGAAAATGAATTGGTTAATTTTTATGATATTGGATTTCGTTTACAAGAAGAGCACTGGGGAAAAGGATATGCGCAAGAAGCCGCAAAAGCATGGTTAGATTATGGTTTCTTTAAACTAAAGAAAGGAACAATTTACGCATCTGCACATCTTAAAAATAAAAATTCTATAAAAATATTAGAGAAAATAGGGATGAATTACAAATCAGAATATATGTGGAATGACCTTCCGTGCGTGTGGTTTGAATTACAGAAATACGATTATAATAAATAATAACAATCAAAGTTTAGTAGACAGGAAAAAACATCTTTTAAAAAAATGAGTACAATAATAAAAATAGCTGGTGTTCCTGAACATTTTAACTTACCATGGCAAATGTGTATTGATGATGGCGAATTTGATGCTGTTGGTATTGATTTACAATGGACTGATGTGCCAGAAGGAACAGGAAAAATGTGTCAAATGCTTCGGAATAATGAAACTGATATAGCCGTTATTTTAACAGAAGGAATTATAAAAGATATTATTGCCGGAAATGAAAGTACTATTGTTCAAGTATATGTAAAAAGTCCACTCATATGGGGGATTCATGTCTCGGCAAATTCAAATTTTAAAAATATTGAGGATTTAAAAGATAAAAAAGCAGCTATAAGTCGTTTTGGATCTGGTTCTCACCTAATGAGTTATGTAAATGCACAAAATAACAATTGGGAAACAAATAATCTTCAATTTGAAATTGTAAATACAATTGATGGAGCTGTTGAAGCATTGACTAATAAAAAAGGAGATTATTTTATGTGGGAACGTTTCATGACGAAGCCATTAGTAGATAATGGCACTTTTAGAAAAATTGCCGACTGCCCTACTCCTTGGCCTTGTTTTGTAATAGCTGTTCGTAATGAGTTTTTGAAAAAAAATCCAAATGTAATAGAACAAATTCTTGAAATAATAAATAGTACAACAGAAGAATTCAAAAATATTCCAAGTATAGATAGAACTTTAGCTTCAAAATACAATCAAAAATTAGAAGATATACAAGAATGGCTTTCTTTAACAAATTGGTCGCAAAAAAACATCGATAAAAAAATGTTTGATAAAGTACAAAATCAACTTTTATCCTTGAATATTATTGAAAAAACAATTCCATTTGAATCGGTAGTTAAATAATTACTTATTTTTATCGTTTTAAAGCAAATGATTACAATTGAACCTATTTCATTTACGAAACTTAAAGAAAAGCTTTCCCTACCAAAGCCTTGGGATTCTATTGTAATTTTTTTATTAAATATCTTAATAGCTATACCGTCCTTTTTAATCGTTCACCACAATTTAATAGAGTTTAATTGGCCTTTAAATTTAGACCGAATCTTATTATTTTGTATAATATTAATTGTCATACAATTAATATTAAGAACATTAAAAACTATAATTGTAATTTGCATTTTTATTTACTTAATTACACTTATTTACGGTACTTTTTTTGGAGAATATGGTTTTCAACGTGTTTTTGAAGATTATCGTTCAATGGTTTTTACAATGAATACTGAACCACATCCTGAAGATTTAATAATTTCAAAATTACTGCCATTTCCAAATAAAAATAAAATTATAGATGCAGTTAATTTTTCTAATCCAAAGGTGAGAAACTTTGCATTATATGCAACTACAAAGCACTTTAAAGATGTAAAAGGATATGGTCAAAACAGAAAAATGATTCAATCTTTTGCAATATTTAAAGAAATTAAAAAACGCTGGAATTATGTAAATGACCCTAAAGGAAGAGAATATATTGCGCATGCATCTGAATCATTACAACACTTTTCTGGCGATTGTGATGATCATGCAATTTTAATGTCAGCATGTATAAAAGCAATTGGTGGTGTACCAAGAATTATTCATACTGGCGGGCACTTATATCCTGAACTATTAATTGGCAGTAAAAATGAATTAGAAACAGCAATCTATTTAATTAAAGAAGTTTTATTTATTGAAGAAAGTAAAAATCAAGAAATTCATTATCATATTGATGAGCGTGGAAAAATTTGGCTAAACCTTGATTATACAGCAACCTATCCTGGAGGTCGTTTTATGAAAGAAGAAATATTAGGAGAATTAACCTTTAACTAAGTCACCATATAACAATATCTAAATTATTGTTTTTCAAATAGTTATTAGTTTTACTAAAATGATTATTTCCAAACCATTTTTTGTGCGAATGTGCAAAAGACGGATGTCCACTTTCTAAAACAAAATGTTTTTCTCTATCAATTATATTTCCCTTTTTTTGAGCAAATGCTCCCCAAAGTAAAAAAACAACATGCTTTTTTACTTCTGATATTTTTTGAATCACAGCATCAGTAAATTTTTGCCAACTTAAGTGTTTATGGCTATTTGCAGTATCTTTTCGTACGGTAAGTGCAGCATTTAATAGTAAAACACCCTGTTTTGCCCAATGTTCTAAATTTCCAGATGTGGGCATCATAATTTGCTCTAAATCAGAATTTACTTCGGTATAAATATTGCGTAGCGAAGGTGGAATTTTCACACCATCATTAACCGAAAAACACAATCCGTTTGCTTCTCCTATTCCATGATATGGATCTTGGCCTATAATAACTACTTTTATATCATTAAAGGAACATAAATTAAAAGAATTGAAAATCAACTCTTTTGGTGGAAAACATGTATAAGTATTATATTCTTCTTCCACATTTTGCATAAGTTCTATGAAATAAGGCTTTTCAAACTCATTTGATAGCTTTTCTTGCCAAGATGAATGAATAGAAATTTCCATTTTTTTTATTACAAATATAATTACTTTGAAACTATATACTTTGTAACTTTGCAACTTTAATAAACGTATGATTTCAGTTACCGATAAAACATTACAAGATTTAGAATTTAATACTATTTTAGAAACCATTTCCAGCAAATGTTCTACAGAAATTGGTATTGCAAAATCTTTAGTAATAAAACCATTTAAAGACGAGGAAACCTTACTTACAGAGCTAAAATACACTTCAGAGTATGTAGCATCTTATAGTAACAACAATGCAATTCCTAATCATGGGTTTGAAACTATTTCATACGAAATTAAATTTCTTAACATTGAGGATAGTTTCTTAGAACTTCCAAGTTTTAAAAAAATAATTACGGTTACAGAAGTTGCTATTCAGTTAATTAAGTTCTTTAAAAAATTCCAAGATTATTATCCAAACTTACATACAAAAGCAAGTCAAACGGAAGAATGTAAATATATTTTAGAAAAAATAAATGGCGTTTTTGATAAATATGGCGAATTAAAAAATGATGCTTCTCCTGACTTACTAAATATTAGAAGAGGCATACAATTAGTTAGAGGGAAAATAAACCAAAGTTTTGGTATGGCTTTGACCCAATATAATGGTTTAGGTTATTTAGACGATATTAGAGAAACTGTTGTAGAAAACAGAAGAGTTTTAGCTATTTTGGCTATGTATCGTAAAAAAGTAAAAGGAAGTATTTTAGGAAATTCTAAAACAGGAAGCATTGCTTATATTGAACCAGAAGCAACTTTTAGATATTCTAGAGAATTAAACGAACTAGAATATGAAGAACGAGAAGAGATTGTTAGAATCTTACGTCGTTTAACCAATGATATTCGTCCATTTAAAGATGTTTTAAACGATTACCAAGAATTACTTAGTGATATTGATGTAATTGCTGGAAAAGCAAAATATGCGAATTCTATTAATGGTATTTTACCAAAAATAACAAACGAAAGACGTATTAATTTTAAAGATGCATACCATCCTATTCTATATTTAACAAATAAAGAAAAGAATAAACATACATATCCACAAACAATTAAATTAGATTCTGAAAATAGAATTATTGTTATTTCTGGACCAAATGCTGGTGGAAAAAGTATTACGCTAAAAACAGTAGGTATTTTACAACTAATGCTACAATGTGGAATTTTAATTCCTGTACACGAAAGAAGTGAAACTTGTTTATTTGATAGAATTCTTACGGACATTGGTGACAATCAATCAATTGAAAACCAATTAAGTACATATAGTTATCGTTTAAAAAACATGAATTTCTTTTTAAAGAAATGCAATGCTAAAACATTGTTTTTAATTGATGAATTTGGAACAGGTTCTGACCCTGAATTAGGTGGTGCATTAGCCGAAATATTTTTAGAAGAATTTTATTCTCGTGAAGCATTCGGAATTATTACAACGCATTATACTAATTTAAAAATCCTTGCAAATGAATTACCTTTTGCAATGAATGCGAATATGATGTTCGACGAAAAATCGTTAGAACCCATGTATAAATTGGTTTTAGGACAAGCTGGAAGTTCTTTTACTTTTGAAGTTGCGCAGAAGAATGGAATTCCATTTGGTTTAATTAATAGAGCAAAAAAGAAAATTGAAAAAAGCAAAGTACGTTTTGATAAAACTATTGCCACACTTCAAAAAGAGCGTTCTAAATTAGAAAAAACTTCATTAAATTTAAAGGAAGAAGAAACAAAAGCTCGCGAAGAAAGTAAAAAAATGGAAGGCATAAATGCTAAAATTCAAGATAAACTAGAGCGTTACCAAGAAGTTTATGATGCCAATCAGCGTTTGGTATATTTAGGTCAAAAAATTGATGACATTTCTGAAAAATATTTCAATTCGAAAGACAAAAAAGTTTTAATTGGCGAAGTCTTAAAAATAGTAGAGGTAGAAAATTCTAAACGTAAAAAAATTACTCCAAAAGAAAAGAAAGTCAAAGAAAAAATTGAGAAAATTATAATTGAAGAAGTAAAACAAAAAGTTGAAGAAATTAGAGTTGAAAAGAAAGGAAAAAAGATAAAAGCAAAATTTGAAGAAGAAAACAAGCCAAAAGTTGCTTTAAAAGTTGGCGATAGAGTAAGAATGATTGAAGGAAAGGCTGTTGGTACAATTGATAAAATTGAAAAGAAAAAAGTTACTGTTAATTATGGAGTTTTTACTTCAAAAGTAAGTCTAGATGAATTAGAGTATGTACAACCTAAATAAAAGTTAGAAAACCACAAAATATGGAAGTTTCAGAATTACCAAAAGATAAAAAAATAATATTATTTGATGGCGTTTGCAATTTGTGTGAGACATCTGTTCAATTTATTATCAAACAGGATAAAAAAGATGTTTTTAGGTTTGTAGCCATTCAATCTGAAGTAGGTCAAAAAATCATAAAACACATTGGAATTGATACTTCAAAAATTGATTCTATAATTTTATATGAACCAGGATTATCCTATTCGTATAAAGCTGAAGCAGCCCTTTTAATTGCAAAAAATTTATCTGGAATATATTCTTTATTAGGTTATTTTAATTTTATTCCAAATAATATAAAAAATATGGTTTACGATTATATTGCAAAAAACAGGTACGAATGGTATGGCAAAAAAGACGCTTGTATGATTCCTACTCCAGAATTGAAAGCAAAATTTTTAGAATAAAAAAAACGACCAAAAAATTGGTCGTTTTTTTTAGGAATATATTTTATGTAATAAATTAAAATCTGTAATTACCATAGCTGCCATTGCTTCAACAATAGGAACAGCACGTGGTAAAACACAAGGATCGTGTCTACCTTTTCCTTGTTGTTCAATAATATTACCTTCACTAGTTAATACTTTTTGTTTTTGCAACAAGGTTGCTACGGGTTTAAAAGCTACTCTAAAATAAATATCCATTCCGTTTGAAATTCCACCTTGTATTCCGCCAGATAAGTTAGATTTAGTAGTTCCATCAGAATTATATAAATCATTATGATCACTACCTTTCATTTTAGCACCACAAAACCCACTTCCATATTCAAAGCCTTTAACAGCATTAATCGACAGCATTGCTTTCCCTAAATCAGCGTGTAACTTATCAAATACAGGTTCTCCAAGTCCAATTGGTACATTTTGAATAACACAAGTTATTGTTCCTCCAACTGAATCACCTTGTTTCTTGATTTCTTTGATAAATTTTTCCATTTTTAAAGCAGTCGCTTCATCAGGACAACGTACATCATTACTTTCTATTTTTGAAAAATCTAAATCTTGGTACGGTTTGTCTATAAATATTTCTCCTACTGAAGAAACAAATGCAGTAATTTTAATTTCTGGAATGATTTGTTTTGCAATTGCGCCACCCACTACTCTACAAGCTGTTTCTCTAGCCGAACTTCTTCCTCCTCCTCTATAATCTCTTATTCCATATTTTTTTTCATACACATAATCGGCATGACTTGGTCTATACGTGTCTTTAATGTCTGAATAATCTTGAGACTTTTGATTAGTATTTAATATTGAAAAACCAATTGGTGTTCCTGTTGTAATTCCTTCAAAAATTCCAGAATGAAATACTACTATATCTTCTTCCTTTCTTTGTGTAACAATTGCTGACTGACCAGGTTTTCTTCTCTGCATTTCTTTTTGAATTGCATCAAAATTAATTTTTAAACCTGATGGACAGCCATCAATAATCCCTCCAATAGTATCACCATGTGATTCACCAAAAGTGGTAAGCTTAAATAATTTTCCAAATGAATTTCCTGACATTATTACTATTTATATTTGACAATAGATTAGCTAATATTTTATGTAATTTTTATTTTAAAATGATACCTTTTGATTTTGGAATTACAGTTACACAAAATGGATATGTGATTGACATAGTCACAGAATCACCTCTACTTGGACCCTTTTCAACTGTTTTAATATATAATTTCTTTTGTTTTTTTATAACTCTATCGACTTCTATTGAATAACCTCCGGTTGATCGCTTACCTAAAAAAACTATACAAATATCATTTGTTTCAAAATTTACATCTAATAGAGATTCATAGTTTTGCTCATCGACTTGTAATTTTTCAATTGCATTTATATAATCTTGATTATTTCTAATCCAAAAAAAATTTTTATCAATAATTGTTGAGTTAGATGCGGTGTACAAATTAACAAATTGACTTGAATTAGTCTTCTTAGTTGAGGAACAACTTATTAAAAAGGAAAAAAGTATTATATTAAGATATTTCATTTTTAATTTTTATTGCGTTAAAATATAAATCTTCATAAATAGGTAATATGTTTTTTATATCAAATTTTTTAGCTTCATTTAAAGCATTTTGTTTAAAAAGAAGTAATTTTTCATTATTTATTAAAATAGAGACAGCATTTTTACTCATGTTTTCGATATCTCCAACATTACTTAAGTAACCTGTAACACCATCTCTATTTACTTCGGGTAAACCACCAGAATTACTCGAAATAACGGGAACCCCACATGACATTGCTTCCAGAGCAGCTAAACCAAAACTCTCTGTTTCAGATGGTAATAAAAACAAGTCCGTAAAGCATAATATTTTATCAATTTCATTACTATTTCCAAAAAATATAACTTTGTTAGATATATTTAATTCCTCACATAATCTTTCAGCAGCTTCTTTTTCTGACCCTTCACCAACCATCATTAATTTGGAAGGAATTTCTTTTTGAATTTTATAAAATATTTTTATTACATCATCTATTCTTTTTACTTTTCTAAAATTAGAAATATGTGTAATAATTTTTTCTTCTTCTGAAGCCATTAAAGATCTATGACATGGAGTTGAAATATCAGTATCTAGTTTTGTAATTTCTATAAAATTTGGTATAACTTGAATTTCCTTTTTAATATCAAATAACCTATATGTATCCTCTCGTAAGCTTTCTGAAACACTCGTAACAAAATCTGAATTATTAATGCTAAATGTAACTGCAGGTTTGTAAAATGGATGATTTCCAACAAGTGTTATATCTGTTCCGTGTAATGTAGTTATCATTGGTAATTTAATTCCTTCTTCAGCAAGCATTTGTTTAGCCATATAACCAGCATATGCATGTGGAATTGCATAATGTACATGTAATACTTCAATTCCATGTAGTTTTACCATATCTACTAACTTGCTTGATAAAGCTAATTCATATGGTTGAAAATGAAATAGAGGATATTCAGGAACGTTTACTTCGTGATAATATATATTTTTATTTAATAACGCTAAACGTACAGGCTGACTATAAGTTATAAAATGTATTTCATGACCACGTTTAGCTAATTCAGAACCTAATTCTGTTGCTACTACTCCACTTCCGCCAAACGTTGGATAACAAACAATTGCAATTTTCATGTTTTATTTTTTATTTTTGAAGACTAATTCATAAGTTTCTATCCAATCTTTAACTGATATTTTTTTAACTAATTCACCAATTAAACCAAAAGGTATATCTTCATTTTTTTTAAATCGCATACAACTTTTCCCCATATCTAATTTTTTATTAGAATATTTTGGATATTCTGAAACAAACCAATCAAACAGTTCTTTATCAGCATAAATTCCCATATGGTAAAAATTAATACTATTTTTTTGAGATGCAAAACTCATATATGGTAATGGCAATTTTGTATTGCAATGGTAACCATTAGGATAAATGCTATGTGGTACATAATAGCCTAACATTCCATAACTAATTCCTTCTTCAAAACCTTCAGGCAAATTTTTTAAAATTACATTTCTTAGCTCTAAAATTGCATCTTTTCTTTCATCAGGAACTTCATTTATATATTCTTCAGGAGTTATAGCAGATGATATCATAGTTTTATACGTTTATTCAACAATAGATTCATAAATGACTTTTTGAATATTTTCTCTAATATTCTCCCTTGATAAATTATTTGTTTTAGCTTCTGGGTAAGTTCTATTTGATAAAAATATGTAAACAATTTCCTTTTCAGGATCTGCCCAAGCCATTGTACCTGTGAAACCTGTATGCCCAAAACTAGTTAATGAAACACATCCACATGTTGGTCCAGCTGACCCTAATTGTGGTTTATCAAATCCAAGTCCTCTTCTATTACCTTCTTTACAAAAATAACACTTGTTAAAATCATTTAAGGTTTCTTCCGAAAAGAATTCATGTCCACCGTAATTCCCTTTTTGTAAATACATTTGCATCATTTTGGCAACATCTAATGCATTTGAAAACAATCCTGCATGTCCAGAAACTCCTCCTTGCATAGCGGCGCCCATATCATGCACGTAACCTTGTATTTTTGTGTACCTATAGTAATTATCATTTTCTGAAGGTACAATGTTTTTAACATCAAACTTTTTTAATGGATTATAAGTCATACTATTAGCTCCTAAATAAGAATAAAAATTATCTTCCGCTTGTTCATCTAAAGTTTTAGAAGAAATTCTTTCTAAATATTCTTTCATAAGTATAAAAGAAAAGTCACTATACTTATATTCTTTTTTAGGTAATAAATCACTCTTAGCAATAGTATTAATTATAGTATCATTATAATTTTTTTTCAAAAATAATTTTTCAGATACTTGGATTGGAAAATCTTCTGAAAATGATGACCTATAGAACTTTTCAGATGGAAAGCCCAAACTATCCAATGTTTTCTTATAAAATGGTTCCCAAGGTTGTAATCTAGCTTGGTGTGTTAAAACATCTAAAAAGGTAATATTTGCTTTATTTGTTTTTTTTAAAACAGGAAGCATACTACTTAATTTGGTGTTTAGATTTATTTTTCCTTTTTCATATTGTATCATTAAATTAGGAAGTGTTGCTAAAATTTTGGTTAACGAAGCTACATCATATAAATTTGTATTATTTACTTTATCAATCTTCTCATAAGTGAAATAACCAAAAGATTTTTGATACACAACTGTTCCTTTTCTAGCAATAACGATTTGAATACCTGGAGTCATTCTTTTTGAAATAGCCATTTCAGCAATAGAATCAATTTTAGATAAAATATCAGAGTTCATTCCAACATTTTCTGGAACGCCAAATCCTAATCTTTTAATTTCAATAGTATTTATTCCTTCATTTGTAGCAAAATCATCGTTTATTGAAACGGGTAACTTACCACTTGAGCTTTTGGCACCAAAAACAATTTGTGCGGCAGAAATTTGAGCAAATTCATTATCTTGGTAAGCCAATATTAATCCTTCAATAGGGCTAAAGTTAGTAACTCTTAATAGAGAATAAGGTTTAGTAAAAAATGTAACAATTGTTTTATTTTGTTTTGCAATTTTATCTATCCAAAGTAATTCTTTAAAGCTTAAATCGTGATTTTTCCATGCTCCATCAGGCTTATGGTAACCAATTATTACTTTTGAATAATCCTTTAATTCAACTAAAGCAGAATCCAAATTGTCAGTAACTATTTCAGTTACATTTGCATATTTATTTAACGTTTCTAAAAATATAGGTGCTTTTTCAGATCCTAAATTTACGTAAGCAATTTTTTCTTTCTCAATTTTTTTAATTGGAATAATTTTATCTTTATTAACTAAAGTAGTTATTGCATTCTCATATAAATCAAAATTAAGAGCATCAAATTCTGGTCTATTCAAATCTTTATAAAGGTTTTTTAAATTTACTTCTGAAAAATTATTTAAACCCACTTTATACTTATAATTTAAAATTTTCTTCACAGAAAAAGAAAGACGTTCTTCACTAAGAACTCCATCTTTAAAAGCTTTATTGAATTTATTGACAGCTAATGGAACATTTTCAGCAAATAATAAAATATCATTTCCTGCTAAAAAAGCTTCTAAATCTATATCTCCAGGTTGTTTAAAGTTACTTGCTCCTTTCATATTTAAAGCATCTGTAAAAATAAGGCCTTTAAATCCTAAATCATTTTGCAAAATATTTGTAACAACATTATAAGAAATAGAAGTTGGATAACCTTTTCGAGGCTCCAAACTAGGCACATCTAAGTGTGCAACCATAATACTTGACAAACAGTTTTTAATAAGTTCTTTATATGGATAAAGTTCAACTTCATCTATTCTTTTTTTGTCAAATTTCACTACTGGTAAAGTGTGATGAGAATCTGACTCAGTATCTCCATGCCCAGGAAAATGCTTTGCGGTTGCAAAAAGACCTTCGCTTTGGAAACCTTTCATTAATGCTACAGCTCGCTCTGCTACATTAAATTTATCTTCTCCAAAAGATCTATTCCCAATTATTGGGTTCTTAGGGTTGGTATTAATATCTACAACAGGTGCAAAATTAAAATGGATTCCCATTCTTTTAGATTGTTTTCCCATTTGTTTTCCCATTTTTTCAATTAACGCCATGTTCTGAACGGCACCAAGTGTCATATTCCATGGATATCGATAAGTTGAATCTAAACGCATACTTAACCCCCATTCTGCATCAATTCCAATGAAAAGTGGAAGTTTTGATTGTTTTTGATACCTATTTGTAAGTGTCGCTTGTCTCACAGGACCTCCTTGAAAAAAAATTAATCCACCTATTTTATATTTAGTAATTAATTCATCAATAGACTTATTATGTGCTTCGTTTTTATTTGAATAAGCAGCAACCATAAACAATTGCCCTACTTTTTCATCAAATGAAAATTGATTATAAACACTATCTACCCATTTTTCTTGTGAAAGTTTTGAGTTTTTTTGAGAATATATAAATTGGCTTAAAAGGAAAAAAGAAAGTATGTAACGCATGTAGTTTTTTATTAAAAAAATCACCAAGAACGATTTGTTTTGGTGATTTCAAAGATATGCATTTTTAAAGAAAAAATTTATTATTCTAATTGTAGAAACGAAATCTTATAATAATTTTAACTTCTTACATTTATAATTAACCATTTTTTTGTTACTCCGTCATAAACCAATTCAACTGTACCAATACCATTTGTTTGTGTACCAGAACCTAAATCATCTATAGAATTAATAGGATTAGATGACATTAAATGGTCAACTTTCATATTTCCAGTACTTGTATTATAGATAATAATATGTCTACCATCAGTACCTCCTTTAATACCTCTTATGGTAAAATTCATTGAAACACCTGTATTAAGCCTAAAAATAACTTTATCTAGGTTAACACCACCTACGTTTAAATCTAAGTTATCAAAAACTTGATTAACAGCAATTACTGGTATAGAAATATCAACAATTCCATAGTTTCCTGAATTAGCACTCAAAACATTACTTTTTAATATTAAGTTTTCACCAACTAATATATCTGAAACTGTACCTTGAGCACAAGTTCCTGCAATTTTAGTTGTAACTGTAGTGTTATTTGTATTTGTAACTCGCAATGTCCCTTCAACATGTAATGTTTCTTGTGGACTTGTTGTATTTATACCGACTTGAGAAAATATGAATTGTGTATTTGAAATAAACAAAAAGACACATAAATAGTAAATATTTTTCATAGTGTTTAGTTTTAAAGTTATTTTCAAATTTAAAACTAAGCATTGCAGATATTCTAAAATATTCACAATTTTTCGATATAGTCAGTAATAATATCGATTAAAAACATTTATTATGTTAAAATATCATCTTTTAAATTAAGAATATGTTAAAAAACATAATTCACATTTATTTTACATGTGGTAGTATTGATATCTATTAAAATAAATTGTTATCTTACTTTTAAGTGACTAAAAATCAAATTATTAAAATTAAATACATTTAAAATTTAGGTTATAATGCAAGTTACAGATTTAAATACACTTAAATATTCTAACTTAATCAAACAAAAAGTTAAATATATTTTAAAAAAAAAACACCAAAACAATTAGCATTGGTGTTTTTAATATATTTAAAAGTAAAAGGAGATAATAGTAGAAGCTTAATATAATATTAAAAAAATCTACTATGCCAACTCTCACTTGCAGGCACTTCCCAAAACTCTTCCCATTCTTCAATGGTGTTTACAAGGTTATTGAATACTATTGTGTTAGAGGAAACTGACTTAGATTTAGCCATTTTTTTAAAATCAATTAATGTCTTATAAGCAATAAACTCTCCTGTTTTAAAAGTAACATTCATTCTATCTAACAAATCAACAGAATACTTTTGTTCTAAAGATTGAATAAACTGCACTGAAGCATCTATAGAACAACCTGTTGTTGCTTGAACTTCTTGATTAACAGCTATAATAATAAACCTATTATACTTTACTATACTAGATGCTTCAAGGCTTTGACCATGAGCTGACCAAGTTTCAATAAAAGAATTTAAACTTGATTCTATTTCAATAACTTCTTCATCTGAAAACTTTCTATCGGATTGATAAATCCAAATTCTTGAATCTGATGGTAATGTTTCAAAGGGTACAAACATTTTATAAATCTTGTGCGTTAGCTATTAATTCTGCAATATCTAAAACTTTTACAGTTGCTTCTTTTTCTTTGTTTTTAATTCCATCAGTCATCATTGTGTTACAAAAAGGGCAACCTGTAGCAATAATTTCAGAAGTCGTTTCAAGAGCATCTTCCGTACGTTCAACATTTATTTCTTTATTTCCTGGTTCAGCATCTTTAAACATTTGTGCTCCTCCTGCTCCACAGCATAAACCATTTGCGCGAGAACGTTTCATTTCTACCAGTTCAGCATCTAATTTTTGAATTAAATCTCTTGGCGCTTCATATACATTGTTAGCTCTTCCTAAATAACATGGGTCGTGAAAAGTAATACGTTTACCTTTAAATTGTCCACCTTCAATAGTTAATCTTCCATCATCTAAAAGAGATTTTAAAAATTCAGTATGGTGAACTACTTCGTATAAACCTCCTAACTCTGGATATTCATTTTTTATTGTATTAAAACAATGAGGGCAAGCTGTTACAATCTTCTTAACTTCATACGCATTCATGACTTCAATGTTTGTCATTGCTTGCATTTGAAATAAAAATTCATTTCCAGCTCTTTTTGCAGGATCACCAGTACAACTTTCTTCCGTTCCTAATACTGCAAAAGGAACATTTGCTCTATTTAATATTCTTACAAATGCTTTTGTAATTCTTTTAGCTCTATCATCAAAACTTCCAGCACAACCAACCCAAAAAAGTACTTCTGGTTGCTTTCCTTCTGCCATCATTTCTGCCATAGTTGGCACACTTAAATTTTCAGCCATTTTATCTTTTTTATGTTTAAGAAATTAAAGACTTCTATTGTCGTCAAATACTTGTATAGTAGCTTCTTTTTCTATTAAATCTGTAAATTTTCCATTAAAACGTGTAGCTTTAACTAAATGATTATCAATCCAGTGGTAATTTCCACCTCTAGGTTTTCCCATTACCATTCCATGAAATTTAAATCCATGTTTGTTTAACCAATTTTCAGTAACAACTCTATGTTCTTCCATTCTAGAAGTAAAAAAACATATTACATGTCCTTCATCATACCATTTATTTAATGTAACTAATGCGTCTGGATATACATTTGCAGTAGCCATTCTTTCGGGTTCTTCATTTGGAATATCATCACAAATTGTTCCGTCAATATCAATTAGATAATTTTTAATCCCTTCTGGTAAAATTGGGCTTATATGTTCTCCATTTTCAGATATTGCTTGCAATTTGCTATCAATTTCTTCTTTTTTCATTATAGTTGTGTTGTAGTGTTTAGTTGTTGTAGTTATTTTTATTCTTCTGATTTCCAATTTAATCGATCCATTTGGTTAAATTGCCATGGAGCTCCATTATTTTCTATATTGGTCATCATTCCGTTTAATTCTGTTGGTGCAGCACTTTGTTCCATTACTAAATAACGTCTCATATCCATAATAATAGATAAAGGACTAATATTTACAGGACATTCTTCTACACATGCATTACAAGAAGTACAAGCCCATAATTCTTCTGGAGTAATAAAATCATTTAATAACGATTTGCCATCGTCCACAAAAACACCTTTGTTTAAATCTATATTTTTACCTACCTCTTCCATTCTATCACGAGTATCCATCATGATTTTTCGTGGAGAAAGTTTTTTACCTGTTTGATTTGCAGGACATGATGAAGTACAACGTCCACATTCTGTACATGTATATGCATTTAATAATTGTACCCAATTTAAATCTTGTACATCAGAAGCTCCGAATTTTGCAGGAACTGTATCTGGGTTTGCTGGTGTGGCAAAAGGATCTGCAGTTGGATCCATCATTAATTTCACCTCATTTGTAACACTTTCTAAATTATCTAATTTCCCTTTTGCATTTAAATCTGCAAAGTAAGTATTTGGAAATGCTAATAATATGTGTAAATGTTTTGAGAAATATAAATAGTTTAAGAAAACTAAAATACCTGAAATATGTAGCCACCATGCACCTCTTTCTATTAAGAAAACAAGGTTATTACTCATTCCATTAAAAATTGGGGCAATAAATTGTGAAATTGGAAAACTTCCTGCTTGATGATAATGGCTAAAACCTCCTTCTACAAATTGTAAGTGTAAATCGGCAGCATTCATTATTAAAAACAATGACATTAAAACGATTTCAAAATAAAGAATAATATTTCCATCATTTTTTGGGTAACCTTCCATTTCTGGATTCCAAAAACGTTTTAATTTTATTATATTTCTTCTAATCCAAAAAACAATAACTGCTACTAATACTAAGAATGCTAAAATTTCAAATGAACCTATTAATATATTATAGACTACTCCTAAAGATGAAAATATTCTATGTGTTCCAAATAAACCATCAATTACAATTTCAAGAACTTCTATATTTATAATAATAAAACCTACATAAACAATTATGTGCAAAATTCCTGCAATTGGTCTCTTAATCATTTTAGATTGACCTAAAGCAATCATTGCCATATTTTTCCATCTAGCTGAAGGGTTATCCTTTCTATTTACATCTTGCCCAAGCTTTATATTTCTTATTAATTTTTTAATATTAATTGCAAAATAACCACCTCCAATAGCTAAAATAATAGCGAATAAAATATTATCTAAATAACTCATAAAGTATAAATTAATTTTTCATTGTTTCTTTTGTTTCAGTATATGGTTTATTTTTCTTGCCAAATACAGATACATTGATATAACGTATAGGGTTTAGTCTTAAATCTTGTAATAATAATTCTAACTCACTTGAAGCTTTTGTGAAATTATTATACATTTTTTCATCTTTCATTAATTTCCCCATTGTTCCTTTACCTTTTTCAATATCAGCCATTAACTTATCAACACTTGCTAATATTTGTTCTAAATTTTTAACTGTTTTACCAAGGTTTGCTTTTGCCAAAGAATCTGAAATAATTTCAAAATTTGCTACTGTTTTATCTAAGCTAGTAAAAGTTGCATCTAACTTTGGCTTGTTTGTTGCTAATAATTGGTTTAAATTTTTAGAAGCTCCACTAAATTCAGTCATTGTAGAATTTAGTTCACTAATTGCATTTTTCAAATTAGACTTTCCTTTTTCATCTAAAATTTCATTAACATTAGAAAACAAAACATTTGCATTCTCTAAAATTTTCTCAATTTTATCCTTTAAAGGAACCATTTGCTCTGCTAATGCATCCGTAAGTCCTAGCCTTGATGATGATTTTAAAAAATCTCCTGATTCTACTAACTGGGAATCTAAATCATTTGGAATTATAATAATTTCTTTTCCACCTAAAGGAGAAGAACCTACTAACTCAGCAACACTAGATTTAGAAATTGGATAATTTGAAGTAATTGAAATTTCTACTTGAACTTTTTTGTTCTCAAGGAAATCATATGAATTTACTCTTCCAACAGTAACTCCTTTTAATTTAACAGCTGTAGAAGGCTCTAAACCTTCAACAGAATCATAAATTACATATATTTTTTTACTAGAATCAAATAAATTTTTTCCTTTTAAAAAGCTATATCCCCAAATGAATAATAATATGGAAGATATTACAAGTATTGCAGTTTTAATTTCTTTAGATATTTTCAAAATTTTCTATTTTTAACAAAAATAAAACTTTATTTTATTTAATTGCGTCTGAAACGCTTATTTTTACTCCATCTTTATAAGCAACTAAGTATGCAGATGGGTAGCCTTTTTCTTTAGCTTCTAATACACGCTTTTTTGCATCCTCATAATTATTTTCATTTCCATAAAAATATTTATACAATTTTCCGCTTTGCTCTCTAGAGATATTGTTAAGTCCCTTAAAGTTTGAAGATGTTGTTTCAAATTTAGTTCCACTTGCAGATATTTGCACTTTAAAAACTATACCTTTATTATTTACAGAGTTATTTATTGCAGAATTATCTTCTTTTATTGTTTTTACTTCAGTTTTTCTTTCCATCTGAGTGTTATTTGTACCTGATGATGGTCTAAAATATTCACTTTTATATGCAACTATTGCGCTAGAAATTGCTTTTGCTACATCATCTTGTCCTTCTTCAGAATTTATTAATCTACCTTCTTCTTCATTAGAAACAAACCCCATTTCTATTAAAACTCCTGGCATATATGATGCATCTAATACCCACAAAGGTGTTTGCTTAACCCCTCTACTTTTTCTATTAAGTCCAGTTTTGAAATTTTCTTCCACTTTTGCAGCAAGATCAATGCTTTGATTTAAGTACTCTTCTTGTAAAATTTTTAATCCTATTAATGTTTCCGGTTTGTTTGGATCAAAACCATTATACTTTTCTTTATAATCTTTTTCAAGTAAGATTACCGAGTTTTCATTTTTAGCAACTTCTAAGTTTGTATTACTTCGTGCAAGTCCCATAACGAATGTTTCTGTTCCAAAAGCACTAAAGTTTTTTGCTGAATTACAATGTATAGAAACGAATAAATCTGCATCTGCCTTATTTGCATTGTTAGCTCTATCTTTTAATTCTACAAACACATCTGTTTTTCTAGAGTAAATAACTTCTACATCAGTCTCTTTTTCTAAAATATCTCCAACTTTTAGAGTTACAGCCAATGCAATTTTCTTTTCAATATTACCATGATAAACTGCTCCATAATCTTTACCTCCATGACCAGCATCTAAAATTATTTTAAATTTTGATTTATTTTGGGCTATTATTTGAGATGAAAAAAATAAAGAAAAAACACTTAGTATTACTAAAAGTATGTTCTTTTTTAAATCCTGAGAATTATATGTTTTGTTTAGCATAGTTATAATTATATTAAAATCTTATTTTTGCAAAAAAATATATGTAAGTTTGACACTTCAAAAAGTGAGCCAAATTTTTACAAAAATACTATTATTAGCATTGCATACAAAGTTATTTCATATCGTTTTATTAGCAATTTTTCTAACAATTGGAATTCCATCTGTCTATTCGCAAGAAATTCCTACAATTATAGAAGAAATTAGTTTCCCAAAGACTGAATTAGATACTACAAAAGTGAGTATTTCTAAGGATTCAATAAAAAAGAAAAAACCTATTTTAGAAGACCAGGTTAAAAGAAAAGCGGTTGACTATGAAAAAATGGATCAAAAGAAAAAACAGCTTACACTTTATAATGAAGCAGAGTTATATTATACTGATATAGAATTAAAGTCTGGTATAATAGTTTTAGATTATGAAAAAAGTGAAGTATATGCTGGAAGGATTAAAGATAGTTTAGGAAATTATACCCAATACCCTATTTTCAAACAAGGTAATAACGTTATTGAACCAGATTCTATTCGTTTTAATTTTAAAACAAAAAAAGCTTTGGTTTGGAACTCTAGAACAAAACAAGGAGAGTTAAATATTAAGGCTGAAATTTCTAAAAGAGAGAATGATTCGGTATATTTTATGAAAAATGCTCGAATCACTACTTCAAAAAACATAGAGGATCCTGAGTATTATTTCTTAGTTCGAAAAGTAAAATTTGTACCAAAGAAAAAAGTAGTTGCTGGTCTTACAAACTTAGTAATTGCAGATGTTCCAACGCCAATTGGCTTACCTTTTGCTTATTTCCCAATGACGGAAACCAACACATCTGGTTTTATTTTACCAACTCCGGGCCAATCAAATCAGCAAGGATATTTTTTACAAAACGGTGGTTATTATTTTGCGCTAAGTGATTATTATGATTTAGCGGTTTTAGGAGATTATTATACAAATGGTAGTTATGGATTGCGATTTGAATCTAGTTATGCTAAAAGATATAAGTTTAATGGACGTGCAAATGTTCGCTTTGAAAACAATATTCAAAGCGAAAAAGGTTTACCTGATTATGTAAAATCTAAACAATATAATATTCAATGGTCTCATAATCAAGATACAAAAGCTTCTGCTAATTCAAGATTTTCAGCTTCTGTAAACCTTGGTAGTAGTCAGTATTTTAGACAATCTGTTAATTTGGCAAATATAGGTTCTGGATTAAACAATAATTTAAGTTCTTCTATTTCCTATTCTAAAACGTTTAAAACAGTTCCGCAAGTAAACTTATCTTTATCTACAACCCATAATCAAAATACAAACACACAACTAATAAACATGACACTACCTACTCTTCAAGCAAGTGTAGATAGAATTTTTCCTTTTGCACCAAAAGATGGAATTAAAAAAGGTTTTATTAAAAACATAAATTTTCAATATAATTTAAGAGGAGAAAATAGAATAGCTACGACGGATTCTTTATTTTTTAAATCGGAAATGTTTAGAGATGCAAAAACAGGTTTTCAACATTCCATTCCAATTGCTACTAATTTCAAAATATTTAAATATTTTAGTGTTTCAACAGGAGCTAATTATAATGAAGTTTGGTCATTAAATTCAGTTGACAAATATTTTAGTGCAACAGATAATAAAGTTATTACTGATGATTTAAATGGATTTGAAAGCTTCAGAACTTATAATTTTACCTCTCGAATAGGAACAACAATTTACGGTACTTTTAAATTTGGAGAAGATAAAAGAATTCAAGCAATAAGACATACTATGAATCCGAGTGTTAATTATAGCTATACACCTAGTTTTAGTCAGTATTATGATACTTATGCAATTGATGCAACTGGTAATAATTATCAAGAGTACACAAAGTTTGAAAATAGTATTTTTGGTGCTCCTGGAAATAATTATGCAAGTAGTGTTGGGTTTTCATTAAATAACACTTTTGAAGCAAAAGTAACAGATAAGGAGAGTAAAACGGATGAACCAAAAAAGGTAATGCTGTTAAATAACTTTAACTTATCTACTTCTTATAATTTAGCTGCAGATTCATTAGGATTAGCACCTTTAAGAGTAAGTGGAGGGACGCAGCTATTTAAAAACAAAATGAATGTAAATTTTGCTACAACATTAGACCCTTACGGAATTGATAATTCGGGAAGAAGAATTGAAACATTTAATATTGATAATGGTGGAAGTTTGTTTAGAATGACAAGTTCAAACATGACTCTAAATTATACCTTTTCAAGTAATGATTCTAAAAAGAAATTAGGAAATCAAAAAGATCAAACTGCTGAAAATGGTGGTAGAACAGACGATTTATTTGGTAATGGTGTAGATTTAAGTAATAGTAATCAAAGCCTTTTTGATAAAAAAGATGATGATGATGATTCTTCGAAAAATACCGAATGGTATATGACAAAATTACCTTGGGACTTTAATGTTGCTTATTCCGTAACCTATAATAATAGTAATAGAGAAAATGAGATTGTTTCAAATTCTTTAATGCTATCAGGTAATATTGAATTAGCACCACGATGGAAAGTTGGAATTTCATCTGGATATGATTTAAAACAGAAAGGAGTTACGTTTACACAACTTCGCTTTGAACGTGATTTAGAAAGCTGGAGAATGAGTTTTAATTGGGTACCATATGGTACGAATAAATATTGGGGATTCTTCATAGGTATTCGCTCATCTGTATTAAGTGATATTAAATGGGAAAAACGCCAATTACCAGACAGAGTATTTAGATAAAAATATAAACTAAAAAATCCCAATTGAAAGATTGGGATTTTTTAGTTTATATTTTTGAAGCAATTACTTCACTATCCTGAACTCCTTTTATTAAAAGTTCAAAATCAATTTCTGAGTTTAATATAAATACACTTCCTTCATCAATAGTTATAGGTTTATCCTCTATTTCAATATTGATTTTTCCAGTGTAAATATATAGAATCAACCACTTTGAATTGACCTCTTTATGAATCAATAAATCTTGATTCTTAGCAAGTTGAAACGCTTCAATATTTCCTTCATTATTATTTGTAGACATCAAATTAAAATCGGTACAAGTACCAATTGCTGATGTTTTCCAATTTCCTTCAAAAGTATCTAAATCAAATTTGGCAAGTTTTTTAGAATGTTGTCCTTCATGATTTATAATAATGGATCCATCTAAAACCATTAATTTCCGATGTACATTTGGTAAAGAGGTAAACTGCGAAGTTTCGCTTTCTACTTTTGCAGTACTTATTCTAAAATCAAAATTTCTTTCTAAATAACTAGCGTTTTCAGGATAAATGTACAATTGTGTAGTTGTGCCTCCTTGCCAAGTAGTTGTTGTTAAATCTTTTTTAGAAATAATTTTATAGTTCATTTTTTAATCTAAACAATAATTAAAGTTTGTCCAAAACATAATTAATTTCATTGTCATTCTTAACCAATATGTAACTTTTCAAAGGATTGTTTTTTTTAAAACTATTGCTTCTGTGTTTTAAGAGTGCTTTTTTTTGAAAATATAAATAGCCGTTGTGGAAAATTGCAAATACATTTTTTATTTTTTCAGCAGTGTCTTTATAGTAAAAATGTGTGGTTTCGCATGCTAAAGTATATTCGTCTAAATATGGTCCTGCATCATTGCCCAATTCTATTTGTTGATTTGAAGCAGCTTTGTTTATAAAATCTTCCTTTGTTAAATAAACGCCTTCAGGATAATCTGGTTTAAACAATTTAGCTATGCGAGGAATATATTTTTCGTTAATGTTTGGTTCATTTTTAAATTCTGGATTTATGTACAGAATGTTAAATTCAAAATCCTCAATTTTCTTTATTGTATTTGGTAAATATCTAAAAATAGAGCCTGTTGAAATATTATTAAATACAATTTCAGCACCTTCTTTTCTTAACATTTTAAAAGGAATTCTTTCGTTTGTTGTTGTGACAACTATACCTTCGGCTAATGGAGTTGGTATTTCTTGAGAAAAACCATTACACCAAAAACTAAAAAAAATAAATAACATTAATTTTCTCATTAGTCAATTTTAGTGAAAATTTGAGAATAAGTATACCCTTCTTTACTACATTGAAATAGATAGTTTTTATCATCTAATACTTTTATTATTTCAATATATAACTTATCTCCAATGTTCAATTTTTCAAATGGATTGTTTTTTTTAATTAAAGTTAAAGTATATGTATATTCATTGTACCATTCAACAGAATATTCACAGTGTTGATCTTCCAAATCAGAATATTGGACATTACCATTTCTAGTAAAAACAGTCTTACTCCAAGGCAATTTGTAGAGGAATTTTCCGTTTTTAAAATATTTTTGAACTAATTTTTTATCTTTTTTAGAAATTTTAAGGTCTCTAAATTCTTCATTAATTAAACGAAAAGTAAGCCTAACCGATTTACCTTTAAAATCAGATTTATAATTTAAATTATTAAATTTTTCTTTTAATTTTTCAATTTTTAAAGAATCTTGAAGAGTTGTTAATTCGTTTAGTAACTTTATACTCTCTAATTTATTGATACTATCAAATTGAAGTTGGAAAGTAACATGTTCAATTTCCTTTACATAATCTACATAGATTTCTATGGCCTTTCTTTGAGAAAAAGCAGTTTTAGTAAATAACATTACTAACAAAATAAATTTTACTTTTTTAAAACCCATCAACAATTGTTAAGAAATCATCCGCTTTTAAAGCAGCTCCACCTATTAGCCCGCCATCTACATCTTTTTTAGAGAAAATTTCTTTAGCGTTGTCCGGTTTTACACTTCCACCATAAAGAATAGAAACGTTGTCTGCAACATCAAATCCGTACACTTTTTCTACTAAACTTCTTATGAAAGCATGCATTTCTTGTGCTTGTTCTGGCGAAGCAGTTTCTCCAGTTCCAATTGCCCAAACAGGTTCGTATGCTAAAATGATGTTAGCCCAATCCTTTTTTTCTAAATGAAATAAAGCATCTCTTAATTGGTATTCCACCACATTAAAATGATTTTCATTTTGACGGTCTTTTAATTCTTCGCCAAAGCAAAAAATAGCCCTCATGTTGTGTTTTAAAGCAGTATCTACTTTACTAGCTAATAATGTGTCCGTTTCATGAAAATAAGCTCTACGTTCGCTGTGACCTAGTATTACGGTATTGATTCCAATATCTGTTAGCATAGAAGCTGAAATTTCTCCAGTAAAAGCTCCGCCTTCAGCCTGATGCATGTTTTGAGCAGCAACCGTAATATTGTTTCCTTCAGAAATTGTTACAGCAGTTTGTAAGTTTACAAAGGTTGGTGCTACAATAATTTCTGTTGTTGTATTTTGTTTTTTTAATGTAATTTCTTCAATTAATGCAATAGTTTCTGAATGCGTTTTGTGCATTTTCCAATTTCCGGCAACTATATGTTTTCTCATTATTTTAACTTGTTTAATGTTGCAATTAGTTTTTCATCATCTGCTTCTATAGCTTTAAATAAAGCAATTTTACCAGTTTTGTCTACAACAATATATCTAGGAATCCAACTTAGATTTATAGACTTTCCAAAAATACCTTTCATTCCGTCAGAAGTTAAATAGTGTTCTCCTTGTACGTCATATTTAGAAATTCCTTTTGTCCAAGATTCGTAATTTTTATCCATAGAAATAAATAGATAAGTAGCATCCGGAAATTGTTGTTGTAATGCTTTTACTTTTGGCATTCCAGCAATACAATCGCTACACCAAGAAGCCCAAACATCTATTACAATAGTTTTGCCTTCGTATTTTTTTAATACTTCTTGAAAGGAAATAGATTCGTTAGCAGCCGAAACCATTATGCTTTCTAATGCTTCTTTTTTAAATTCTGTTTGTTGTGCTTGTGAGCAAGACAACGTTAAAAGAGCAATGCTAAATAAAGAAATAATCTTTTTCATAATTAAAATAGTGTTATGTGTTTTCTCAAAAGTACAATATGCAATTTGGAGATTTCTTAATAAAATCTAAAATGTCTTTAATATGTTAGAATACTAACTTTAAAATTATTTCAATTCTAATTTATCAATATCGTTAAAATGTACTTTTTGTACAATAGTTCCTTTTTCTAAAACTACAATACTTGGATTAGCACGTTCTATTGTTTTTAAAGTAGTTGCATCGCAAAAATAATAATCAAAAGTATGTTTAAATTTCTTTTTATACATAGCTATTGTTTCAATATCAGATGACGTCATACCAATAACTAAATATCCTTTTGCAGCAGCTTTTAAATGTAAATCTTCTAAAATTTCCATTCCGGTATCTTTTGACTTGCTTAAATCATAGGATACGAACATAATCACTTTTTGTTCGCTTAAAACAGCATCTGTATAATCATTATCGTCTTTTTCTATAGAAAAATCATGAATTGGAGGAACATAACCTTGCTTTATTAGTTTATCTTTTCTGTCTACAAACTCTGCTCCTTCCGGAACTTTATTTGCCATAACGTCTGCATAACTAATTTCTGTATCAACTCCTTTTAATTTATAAATGAAAATCATTTCATATTCACTTTTTTCAGCTCCTTCAGGTATTTCCATTCCTTTTTGAATGTTTGTTCCAACTTTATATGCTCTAAAATCTACTAATGGTAAATGTTGTAATACATAGAAAGCCATGAACAAGCACAAAGAATATGCTGCAAAAACAGTTAAATTTATTGGTGTTTTATCTAATAATGGATTGATATATTTTTGATTAAAAAACAATATTAAAATTAAAAATAATAAAACAGCATCTTTTTTAAAGGACTCCCAAGGCAATAGTTTTAAAGCATCACCAAAACAACCACAATCTGTTACTTTATTATAATATGCAGAATAAAAGGTAAGAAAGGTAAAAAATACAATCATTGCTAATAAACTCCAAATTGTAAATTTAGTTTTAAAACCAATTAAAAGCATCACTCCTAGTACAACTTCAAAAATCACAACAAAGCATGCAATTACAAGTGCAAATGGAATTAAAAACTCGATATCTAAAACATTTGCATTAAAGTATTCTTCTAATTTATATGAAAAACCTATAGGGTCATTTAATTTTATAACTCCCGAAATTATAAATAAAACGCCAACTAATACTCTTGCTATTTGTGTAATTATATTTCTAATATTCATATTTTTGATTGTATAATTTTATATTTTATTACAGTATTCAACTACTTATCCTTCCCCATTAAAATAAGAGCAAAAACAGAATAGTTAATCATGTCTTGATAATTTGCATCAATTCCTTCTGAAACCAATGTTTTCCCTTTATTATCTTCAATTTGTTTTACACGTAGCAACTTTTGTAAAATTAAATCGGTTAAGCTACTCACTCTCATTTCACGCCAAGCTTCACCATAATCATGGTTTTTATCTTCCATTAACTGCTTTGTAAGTGCCACTTTTCCATCATATAAAGCAACTGCTTCTTCGAAACATAAATCTGGTTGGTCTGCAATTCCTTTATCTATTTGCACTAAAGCCATAATACAATAATTGATAATACCTATGAACTCTGAAGTTTCATCTTCATCAACCTTACGTACTTCATTTTCTTGTAAACTTCTAATTCGCTGTGCTTTTATAAAAATCTGGTCAGTTAATGATGGTAAACGCAGAATTCGCCATGCAGTTCCGTAATCTTTTGTTTTTTTGATAAACAAATCGCGGCAAATTGTAATTACAGCATCATATTGTTTTGAAGTATTCTTCATTATTTAGGTATCTTTGTAGTAAATTTTTTCAAAAATAATGAATTATTCTTTGATTTAAGAAAGTTGATTAACGATTTTTGACTTTTGAAAGAATTGAAATGTATTAAAAATAATATTTATCTAAGATTTAGCATAAATGACTATCAATTGTAATGGAAATTTAATAGACTTATCAGTTCCCAAAATAATGGGAATTTTGAATATTACTTCTAATTCATTTTTCGATGGAGGTAATTATAGCTCAGAAACAGAAATATTGAATCAAGTTGAAAAAATGTTAAACGAAGGCGCAACATTTATAGACATTGGTGCATATTCAAGTAAACCTGGAGCAAAATTTGTTTCAGAAGAAGAAGAATTATCAAGGTTATTGCCCGCTGTAGAGTTGGTTTTAAAAAAGTTTCCCGAGACATTAATTTCTGTAGACACATTTCGTAGTGAAGTTGCTAAACAGGCTATTGAAAAAGGTGCTGCTATAATTAATGATATCTCTGCAGGTTTGTTAGATGAAAAAATGTTGGAAACAGTAGCTAAATTACAAGTTCCATATATAATGATGCATATGAAAGGTAATCCTCAAACAATGCAATCATTAGCAACATATGAAGACGTTGTAAAAGATATAATGTTTTATTTTTCTGAAAGAATTTCCCTTGCCAGAAGTTTTGGATTAAACGATATTATAGTGGATCCAGGTTTTGGCTTTGCTAAAAATATTGAGCATAATTACGAAATAATGCAAAAATTGAGCTATTTCTCAATATTAGACCTTCCTGTTTTAGTTGGTGTTTCAAGAAAATCAATGATTTATAAATTATTAGATAAAACACCACAAGAAGCACTTAACGGAACTACTGTTTTAAATACAGTAGCTTTACAAAAAGGCGCAAAAATTTTGAGAGTTCATGATGTAAAAGAAGCAGCTGAATGTTTAAAAATATATGCTGAACTGTCTAAATAACAAAAATATTTTTTAAATTCGCAAACGATTTATAAATAGACATTTTACTAAATAATGTGATGTGTTTTGCACACATTAAATTACCATAATAAAAATACATAAAAAATGAAATACGATATCATAGTTTTAGGAAGTGGTCCTGGTGGTTATGTAACTGCAATTAGAGCCTCTCAATTAGGTTTTAAAGTTGCTGTAATCGAAAAAGAAAATTTAGGTGGAATATGTTTGAATTGGGGTTGTATTCCAACAAAAGCATTACTGAAATCTGCTCAGGTTTTCGAATATTTACAACATGCAGCTGACTATGGATTAAAAGTTGATAATGTAGATAAAGATTTTTCTGCTGTTGTAGCACGTTCAAGAAATGTTGCAGACGGAATGAGTAAAGGTGTTCAATTCTTAATGAAAAAGAACAAAATTGATGTTATTGACGGTTTTGGAAAAGTCTTAGCAGGAAAAAAAGTAGCGGTTACAGCTGCTGATGGAAAAGTTACAGAATATTCAGCAGACAATATTATTATTGCAACTGGTGCCCGTTCACGTGAATTACCAAACTTACCACAAGATGGTAAAAAAGTAATTGGTTACCGCCAAGCAATGACTTTAGCAGAGCAACCAAAATCTATGATTGTTGTTGGTTCTGGAGCAATTGGAGTTGAATTTGCACATTTTTATAATGCAATGGGTACAGACGTTACTATTGTAGAATTTATGCCAAATGTAGTTCCTGTTGAAGATGAAGATATTTCAAAACAAATGGAGCGTTCTTTAAAGAAAGCTGGTATTAAAATAATGACAAATTCATCTGTTGAAAGAATTGATACTTCAGGAAATGGAGTAAAAGCTTTTGTAAAAACCGCAAAAGGAGAAGAAGTTTTAGAAGCTGAAATTTTACTATCTGCTGTTGGAATTAAAACAAATATTGAAAACATAGGTTTAGAAGATGTTGGAATTGCTACAGATAGAGATAAAATATTAGTTAATGATTTTTACCAAACTAATATTCCTGGTTACTATGCTATTGGAGACGTTACTCCTGGTCAGGCTTTAGCACACGTTGCTTCTGCAGAAGGAATTTTATGTGTTGAAAAATTAGCTGGTTTACACGTTGAACCTTTAGATTACGGAAATATTCCTGGATGTACTTATGCCTCTCCAGAAATTGCATCTGTTGGTATGACTGAAAAACAAGCAAAAGAAAAAGGATACGAAATAAAAGTTGGTAAATTCCCATTCTCAGCTTCGGGAAAAGCAAAAGCTGCAGGAACACCTGAAGGTTTTGTAAAAGTAATTTTTGATGCAAAATATGGTGAATGGTTAGGTTGCCATATGATTGGTGCTGGTGTTACGGATATGATTGCAGAAGCTGTAGTTGCACGTAAATTAGAAACTACTGGTCATGAAATATTAAAAGCAGTTCACCCTCACCCCACTATGAGTGAAGCGGTTATGGAAGCTGTAGCTGAAGCATATGGCGAAGTAATTCACTTATAATAAACATATAAATTCGTTAACTATTTTATAATAAAATGGTTAACGAATTTTTTTAAAATATCAAAAAATGAACGTAGATAAAATTATTGAATTAGCCGCTTACACTTTACCAGCTTTAATTACTGGTGGTGTTGCTTATTTTTTATTCCATTCCTTTTTTAAAAATGAAGAAAACAGAAGACGTTTTGAATTGTTAAAACAAAATCAAAAACAAGCTTTACCTATTCGACTTCAAGCTTACGAAAGAATGGTTTTGTTTTTAGAACGTATTAGTCCGGCGCAATTGTTATTAAGAGTTGCTCCACCAAATACTAGTAAAGAAGATTATGCTACATTTCTAATTCATAGTATTCAAACAGAGTTTGAACACAATTTATCACAACAAATTTATCTTACAGCAAACACTTGGGATATTATTAATAAGGCTAAAAATTCTACCATTCAAATGATACGTGTAAAATCATTAAATGCAGAGATTTTATCTCCAGAAAAACTGCGTGAAGCAATATTAATTGAGCTTACGGAAACAGAATCACCTAGTAATATAGCAATTGACTATTTGAAAGAAGATTTAAAAAATATTTTTTAAAACAAAAAACCAAAGTATAACTTTGGTTTTTTGTTTTAAATTACTCTTCTGTAACTATTTCTTGACTGTCTATTTGTTTAAATTTTGCATACTCATAACCTATTTGCCACCAACTTTTCATTTTTTCTTTATTAAATATTAAAGAATTTGTAGTTAACATAGTTGGTGTATAATAGAAATTTATAGTTGTACCATTGATGATTGCTTCGTATTTTCCAATTTTAATATTTTGGTATTCAATCCTATCCATCATAAAGGCAAATAAATTAGTTAATGAAGCAAATACACTTCGAGCAGGCATTCTATTAAATAAATTATTCTCAGTATGTAAAATAATTGCATCTACATGTGTTGCGCCTCTTCTTATAGCTTCTTCAATTGGAATCATTGAGGCAAAACCACCATCAGCATAATCGCAACCGTTTTTTCTTACTAAAGACATAAACGGAATATAATTGCATGAAATCCAAATCCATTCGCAAAAATCTTCATAACTACAATCGTTTATAGATTTATATTCTACTGTATTTAAGGATAAATTTGAAACAGTAATTATAATTTCTTTATTAGATGTTTTTAAAGTTTCAAATTCTAACTGTGTAAATTCTTGGCTAATTAATTTTTTTAAATTTTTACTTTCTCCAAAAGTGTTTGAACCTTTTAAAAAATTTTTTAAAACATTCCAATGGTTAATTTCAATTATATCTTCCCCAAATTTTTTTTTAATTATAAACGGACAATTACTAAAAATACTACTTTGATTTACTGATGTGTACATTTCTTTTACTTTATCTACTTTTCCTAAAGACAGATGTGGCACTAGCAAACTACCTGTTGATGTGCCTAAATATAAATCATAATCGTGTTTTAAATCTTGAATAAGGTACTGAGCAACTCCACCTGCAAATGCACCTTTACTCCCACCTCCAGATATTACTAATGCTTTCATTATTTTGTTTCGTTTAAAAAGTAATTCAACCTTTCTTTTTGTAAATCATTTAATGTTGGTAAAAGCTCTATAAATTGTAATCTAATAACATCATTCGAAATTAATTTACGAATATTATCTTTTGCATACGTTACAAATCGCCATTTATAATGTTTTGAGGCATCTAATAAAGCAATTAATACATTATTTGATGTTAATTCAAAATTTAATAGTGTTTCTAAAGCATTTTGTCTCACTCCAGATTCATATGGTGCTTTTGTCATTTTTTCTAATTCTAGAACGGCATTATTTCTAATAACTTCTCCTGATACATTATTTACAATTTGAAGAGTCAAATATGCAATTTTTAAATTATAATTTAAACCGTTTACATTTTTAAATACATCTGTATACTTTAACTTATCTTCTTTAAAATTAGCAAATAATCTAAATAATGCAATTTCTTTTGTAATATAAGAATCATCTTGTAAAAGAGCTTCAAATTTTAATTTATAACTTTCTGGTATTTTAATAAATGATTGTGCTAAAGTTTGTCTTACTTTTAGATTAGTACTTTTAAAAGCTACATCAATAATTTCTTGTTTATCTTCTATAGAAACTAATTTTGTTTGCATTAAAACTTCTTGTTGTAGAGGAAAATAAGCTCCTTTATTCATATAATTTAAAAGTTCCCCTTTTTTATCATCAAAAGAAATGTTTTCTAACTCTCTCACTTTCTGTAAATCAACAATAAATGCATTTTTATTTAAAATTGAAATTGCTTCATTCCATCGAAAGTCAGCTGACTCAAGCCATTCTTTTTTAAACTTATCTACATCATATTTAGAAACCTTTTTAATTTCAGCCAAAAATTCATCTGTATCTACATTTTTATAAGCGTATTTTTTTAAATAGCATTTAACCGCTTTTCTAAATTTTCGTTCGCCAATATTTGTTCGTAAAACATGTAAAGCCCAAGCTCCTTTTTTATAAAAAGTTAACGAACTTGCTTTTTCGCTTAATATTGGATTTTTATCGTGTGCAGCAGCTTCTTTTAATTGTTCTGCCATTTGGGATAACTCGTAATTAAAATAATCTTCGCCAAAAAGTTCTTTCTCGGCCAATAAAGCGTAATATGTCGCGAAACCTTCTTGTAACCAATGATGCTTACTTTCTTTTGCAGTTACAAAATCGCCAAACCATTGATGTGCTAATTCATGTGCATTAACGTTTACGTAGTTTTTATCGTTGAATCCAATAGAGTCTACCACAAAATCTTGTGCAAAAATGGTTGAAGTTGTGTTTTCCATTCCTGCATACAAAAAATCACGTACAGGAACTTGTCGATAAATTCTCCAAGGATACTTCACTCCTATTTCCTTTTCTAAAAACTCGAACATTTGTTTCGAATAACGATACGTTGGTTCAAATTTATCAGCATCCTTTCTATCTAAATAAAATTCTAAAGTAGTTCCAGATTTGGTTACTTCTGTTTGCTTTATAAATTTACCAATGGCTAACATAACCAAATAAGATGGCATTGGCTTTTGCATTTGATAGTTTGTAACATTTATACCCCGTGGAAAGTAATAACAACCATTCAAATTATATTTTTCTCCATTAGATATTACTTCAAAATTATTTCTAAATGCGATCGAAATAATAAATATTACTTTCTCATTTACATCGTCAAAACTGGGCAACCAATGACTTGTATATTTTCCTTGACCTTGTGTCCAAATTTGTAAATCATCGTCGTCACCAATAAAATAAAGAGTTTGTTTTGGCTGAGCCGAATATTTGAAAGTTAATACATTTTTACCTTTTTTGAATCCTTTAAATAAATCCAATGAATTTCCAGAATTCTTAAACTCAACTGATTTCCCATTGATAGAAACTTCAGTAAAATGCATATTTTTTGCATCTACTTTAATCGTATCTATTTCACTTAACACAATAAACTCATATTGAATTTCACCTGAAATACTTTTTTCGGCAGCATTAGGTTCAAGTAAAACATTACATTTAATAAAATCGACCTTTTGAATTTGTTGTGCAAAAGTTGAAATAGTAAAAAAAAATAGCAAAAGAAATCGAAACATGTTTGAATTTTTAATTTATCTCACGAATATAATGCATTTTGATAAAAAGTCATTTCCTAATTAATAAATTATCTACTATCTTCGCTAAATGTGGTTGAAAAATAAAAGATTAAAAAAATAAAAAAATAAAAAAAATCTAATAGTCTAATGTCTAACAATCTCTTTGAAACTCCAATTGAATTCTTAAAAGGCGTTGGTCCTAAACGTGGTGAATTATTACGCAAAGAATTAGACATACATATATATAGAGATTTAATTCATTTTTTTCCAAATCGTTATATTGATAAAACTTATTATTACAAAATTAATCAGTTACAAGAAACTAATTCTGAGGTTCAAATTATTGGTCGATTAATTAATTTTAAAACGGTTGAACAAAAACATGGAAAAAGATTAGTTGCAATTTTTGCTGATGAAACTAGTCAAATGGAATTGGTTTGGTTTCGAGGACTTAAATGGATTAAAGACGGATTAAAAACAAATCAAGCTTATGTAATTTATGGAAAAGTTTCCCAATATGGAAATTTATTTAATATGGCGCATCCGGAAATTGAACTTTTATCAGAACATAAAGCAAGCCTTAGGTCAGCAATGCAAGCGGTTTATCCAAGTACAGAAACACTAAATAATAAGGGATTTACTAGTAAAGGATTTAATAAATTAATGCAACAATTATTTATTGAATCGGAAAATTTGATTAAAGAAAACTTACCATTATATTTAATTGATGAATTAAAACTAATTTCTAAGAAATCTGCTTTATTTAATATTCATTTCCCTAAAAGTCAAGAATTACTTAACAAAGCTCAATTTAGACTAAAGTTTGAAGAATTGTTTTTTATTCAATTACAACTTATTACTAAAAACTTAATTAGAAAACATAAAATAAAAGGGCATTTATTTGAAATTATTGGTGATAATTTTAATAATTTTTACAATGACCATTTACCTTTTGAATTAACAAACGCTCAAAAAAGAGTTATTAAAGAAATTCGTAACGACATGGGAAATAATGCCCAAATGAATCGTTTATTACAAGGTGATGTAGGTTCTGGCAAAACAATTGTTGCCTTAATAAGTATGCTTATTGCTAAAGATAATGGTTTTCAAAGTTGCTTAATGGCTCCAACTGAAATTCTTGCAAATCAACATTTTATTGGATTATCCGAATTAGCAAAAGATTTAAACATAAACATACAAATATTAACTGGTTCCAGTAAAGCAAAAGAACGAAAGTTAGTACATGATTCTTTAGAGAATGGAACTTTGGATATTTTAATTGGAACACATGCAATACTTGAAGATAAAGTACAATTTCAAAATTTAGGTTTAGCAATTATTGATGAACAACATCGTTTTGGAGTTGAACAGCGAAGTAAGTTATGGAAAAAAAATAAAATCCCACCACATGTATTAGTAATGACAGCAACACCAATTCCAAGAACTTTGGCAATGAGTTTATATGGTGATTTAGATATTTCCGTAATAGATGAGTTACCTCCAGGTAGAAAACCAATTAAAACTGTTCATCTTTATGATAATAATCGATTAAAAGTTTGGAAATTCATTAGAGATGAAATACATAAAGGAAGACAAATATATATTGTATATCCATTAATTCAGGAATCTGAAAAAATGGATTATAAGGATTTGATGGACGGTTACGAAAGTATATCTCGTGATTTTCCGTTACCTGATTATTCTATTTCTATTTTACACGGACAAATGAAACCTGCTGATAAAGACCAAGAAATGCGTCGTTTTGCAGCCGGAAAAACTAATATTATGGTAGCTACAACCGTTATTGAAGTTGGGGTTAATGTACCAAATGCTTCGGTTATGATTATTGAAAGTGCTGAACGTTTTGGATTATCGCAACTGCATCAATTAAGAGGAAGAGTTGGTCGTGGCGCCGAACAGAGTTATTGCATTTTAATGACGAGTCATAAATTAAGTAAAGATAGTATTGTTAGAATGGAAACTATGATAAGTACAGATGACGGCTTTGAAATCGCAGAAGTCGATTTAAAACTACGTGGTCCTGGTGATATTATGGGAAAACAACAAAGTGGAGTTTTAAACCTTCAAATTGCAGATTTAGTTAGGGATAAAGACATCTTACAATTAGCAAGACAATATGCTGTAAAACTTTTAAAAGAAGATGCGCCAATGGAAAAACCGGAGCATGCAATGCTTAGAAAAGCATTTATAGAATTAAATAAGAAAAAAAATATTTGGAATTATATAAGTTAGTGAATAGTGAATAGTGAATAGTGAATAGTGAATAGTGAAATTTAAACTTTAAAACAGTTAACCAAATAAACGATTAAACAAATTAACAATTCTTAAAAAAATGGTTCAATACAACCCAAAAGACTGGATAACTTTTATTTTTAGATTTCATAAAGCCGATACATTTAGGCAATTAATTCCAATGATGATAACTATTGGATTATATTCTTATGGAGTAGCTTATTTAGAAATAGAATATTGGAAATTATCTGAAGATAGTTATGTTAAAAACATAACCATTATGCACGGTATGCTTGGCTTTGTAATATCCTTATTATTAGTTTTTAGAACTAATACAGCATATGATCGTTGGTGGGAAGGCCGAAAACATTGGGGCGCATTAGTTAATAACAGTAGAAATCTTGCTATAAAATTATCTGTAATATTAAAAGACGAACATGATAAAAATTATTTTAGAAAAGTAATTCCGGGTTATGCCTCTATTTTACAAAAACATTTATCAGATGAAGAAACTGCAAAAATGCTTTTTGAAGGCTTAGATTTAGATATTGATCATCATAAACACCGTCCAAATCAGGTTGCCAAAATGCTATTTCAAAAAATACACGATTTACATATTGGCGGAAAAATATCGGGAGATCAATTAATAATTTTAAACAATGAAATACAGTCTTTTACTGATATTTGTGGAGCTTGCGAACGAATTAAAAATACACCTATTCCATACTCTTACAGCTCGTTCATTAAAAAATTTATATTCTTTTATGTTATGACATTACCTTTTGGATATGTATTTAGTCTTGGTTATTATGTAATTCCGGTTGTGGTTTTTACATTTTATGTTTTGGCAAGTTTAGAATTAATTGCAGAAGAAATTGAAGATCCATTTGGTAATGACGCAAACGATTTACCAACAGAAAAACTTGCAAGTAATATTAAAAAGCATGTTGAAGAAATAATATAATAGATTTTTAGATTTTCAGAAATTTTTTAATCTTTTAATCTTTCAATTTTTCAATCTTTAAACTATCTTTGCATCCTTAAAATTCGAATAAAAATGCGTATTTCATATAATTGGCTTAAACAGTTTATCAAAACAGATTGGAAATCAGAAGAAACGGAAATTTTATTGACCGACTTAGGATTAGAGGTAGAAGGAATTGATAAATATGAAAGCTTAAAAGGTGGTCTTGAAGGTGTAGTTGTTGGTCATGTATTAACTTGCGTACAACATTCAAACGCTGATAAGTTAAAAGTTACAACAGTTGATTTAGGTGATGGAAACGCACCTGTTCAAATTGTTTGTGGTGCTTCAAATGTAGCTGCTGGTATAAAAGTTCCTGTTGCAACTATTGGAACAAAATTATATGACAAAGAAGGAAATTCTTTCGAAATCAAAAAAGGAAAAATTAGAGGCGAAGAATCGCACGGAATGATTTGCGCCGAAGATGAACTTGGAATTGGCCAAAGTCACGATGGAATTATGATTCTTGATAATGCTATTAAACCTGGAACTTTAGCTAAAGATGTTTTTAATATTGAAACAGATGAAGTTTTTGAAATTGGCTTAACTCCAAACAGAGCTGATGCAATGAGTCATTATGGTGTTGCCAGAGATTTAAAAGCAGGTATGACTTTAAAAGGAAAAAACATCGAATTAATTACTCCATCAGTAAGTAGTTTTAAAGTTGACAAACGTACCTTAAAAATAGACATTGTAGTTGAGAATGAAAAATTAACTCCTCGTTACTGTGGTGTTACTATATCTGATATTAAAGTAAAACCATCACCGGCTTGGTTGCAAAATAGATTAAAAGCAATTGGTTTAACTCCAAAAAACAATATTGTTGACGTTACAAATTACGTTTTACACGAATTAGGTCAGCCGTTACATGCATTTGATGCAAATAAGATTAAAGGAAATAAAGTAATTGTAAAAACACTTCCAGCAGGAACAAAATTCACAACTCTTGATGATGTTGAAAGAATACTTCATGAAGAAGATTTAATGATTTGTCATGCAGACGGACCTATGTGTATTGCAGGTGTATTTGGAGGAAAAGATTCAGGTGTAACAGAAAACACACAATCTATATTTTTAGAAAGTGCTTATTTTAACCCAGTTTCTGTTCGAAAAACAGCAAAAAGACATACTTTAAGTACTGATGCCTCTTTCCGATTTGAAAGAGGTGTGGATCCAAGCATTACAGAATATGCTTTAAAAAGAGCTGCTTTACTAATTCAAGAAGTGGCTGGAGGAGAAATTACTTCAGACATTATTGATTTTTATCCTAAGAAAATTGAAGATTTTCAAGTTTTCTTAAACTTTGACAAAGCAACCAAAATTATTGGTGAGGAAATTCCAAAAGATACCATCAAAAAAATACTTGTTTCATTAGATATTAAAATCAATAATATTTCTGAAACAGGAATTGGATTATCAATCCCACCATATAGAGTGGATGTTCAAAGAGAAATTGATGTTATTGAAGAAATACTTCGTGTTTACGGTTACAACAACATTAAGTTTTCTCAGAAATTAAATGCTACCATTTCAAATTCTTCAAGAACGGAAGAATATAAAGTGCAAAACATAATTGCAAACCAACTTTGCTCTTTAGGTTTTAACGAAATGATGGCAAACTCATTAACAACTCCAGATTATACACTATTATCTGAAAAGATTAAATCTGAGTTTAATGTTATAATGTTAAATCCTTTAAGTTACGATTTATCAGCAATGCGTCAGTCTATGTTGTTTTCTGGATTAGAAGCAATTTCATATAACATTAATAGAAGAAATAGTGATTTGAAATTCTTTGAATTTGGTAAAACCTATCATAAACTACCTTCAGGCTACGAAGAAAACAAACATTTAACAATGTTTATTACTGGAAATAGTTCTGCCGAAAATTGGGCAAAAGTTAGTAATAAATCTGATTTTTTCCTTTTTAAAGGTTATTTAAACACCGTATTCTCTAGATTAAGTTTAGATACAAAACTAACTACATTACCTTTAGAAAACGATTTATTTGCTGAAGGTATTGCTTTAGCAATTGGAAAGGAAATAGTTGTTGAGTTTGGAACCGTTAAAAAATCAATATTAAAACACTTTGACATTAAGCAAGATGTTTTATTTGCTGATTTTGACTGGGAAAGAATTCAAAAATATATTTCAACAAAAATTAAATTTACAGATATTCCAAAACACCCAGAAGTTCGTAGAGATTTATCTTTGTTAATTGATAATTCTGTTGCCTTTGAAAGTATTTATACCATAGCAAAACAAACAGAAAAAGGTATTTTAAAAGACATTACTCTTTTTGATGTTTATGAAGGTGCTAACTTACCGGAAGGTAAAAAATCTTACGCAGTAAGTTTCCTTTTACAAGACAATTCTAAAACACTTACAGACACACAAATAGATAAAATAATGAATAAATTACAAGGTAACTTTGAAAGTCAACTTGGTGCGCAGTTAAGATAATTTATTTAATCTTTATATTTTAATAATACCTAACATTTACTGTTAGGTATTATTGTTTCTATTCCATCAAAAATTACTATTTTAGCGCTATGATTAAAGTCGTACTAATTGGTAGCGGAAATGTAGCCCAACATTTGATAAAAGTGCTGCATGCTTCTTCGGCTGTTTCTTTGGTGCAAGCATTTGCAAGAAAAAAAGAATCCTTATTGCATTTACTTCCTGAAAATCTAATTACTTCTAATTATAACACTATTGCGGAAGCGGATGTGTATATTATCTCGGTTTCTGATAATGCAGTTGCAGAAGTTTCAAATCAACTTCCGTTTACCAATAGATTAGTGGTGCATACTTCTGGAACTTCTGAACTTTCTGTTTTAGATTCTAAAAACAAGAAAGGTGTTTTTTATCCGTTACAAACGTTTTCAAAAGATAAGGAAATTGACTTCTCTTCTATTCCAATGTGTTTAGAAGCAGAAAATGAGGAAGATTTTAAAACATTGGAAAACGTAGCGCAAACTCTTTCACAAAAAGTATTTGCAATTTCTTCAGAACAACGTAAAAGCCTTCATGTTGCAGCCGTTTTTGTCTGTAATTTTGTAAATCACATGTATACTATTGGAAATCAAATTTGCGAAGAAAACAAGGTTCCATTTGAAGTGTTACAACCTTTAATTTTGGAAACGGCAAATAAAATAACCGATTTAAAGCCTGAAACAGCGCAAACTGGTCCTGCTTTAAGAAACGATACTAAAACAATTAACAAGCATCTTGAGTTTTTGCAAGAATCTAATTATCAAGAACTTTATAAACTATTAACACAATCAATACAAAATGTCAAAAAGCTATAAAGAATTAATGAACAACATTACTACATTTATTTTAGATGTAGACGGCGTTTTAACCGATGGAACAATTCACGTAACCGGAACCGGAGAAATGCTTCGCCACATGAATATTCGAGATGGTTATGCTATGAAAGCTGCGGTAGAAAATGGTTATACGGTTTGTATTATTTCTGGCGGAAGTAATGAAGGTGTTCGTGTTCGTTTACGCAATTTAGGAATTACCGATATTCATTTAGGTGTTCCAAATAAAGTAGAAACGTTTGAAGAATTTATTGATATTTATAACATTAAACCAGAGCAAGTGTTGTACATGGGCGATGATATTCCTGATTTTCATGTTATGAAATTAGTCGGTTTACCAACGTGTCCTCAAAATGCAGCACCCGAAATTAAAGAAATTAGTACTTACATTTCGCATATCGATGGCGGAAAAGGTTGTGTAAGAGATGTAATTGAACAAGTAATGAAAGTGCAAGGAAAATGGATGTCTCATTTTGATGCAAAGTATGATTAATTCGTAATTTTATAAATAAATCCACAAATAAACAGATTAACAATATAATAAAGAATGAAAATATTAAAATTAATACGCATACAAAACCTACTGATGATTGCTTTTATGCAAATTATTTTCAGATATGGTTTTCTAAAAAAAATTACAGAAAACTATTTATCATTAAGTGATTTTCAGTTTGCTCTTTTAGTATTGTCAACTGTTTGTATTGCGGCAGCTGGTTATATTATTAATAATATTATTGATCAAGAAAACGATGCAATTGCTAAACCACAATCTAGAATTGTTGGTGTTTCTATTTCTGAAGCAATGGCGTATAACTTATATGTAGTTTTTAATTTAATTGGTGTTGGAATTGGGTTTTATCTTTCGAATATCATTGGAAAACCAAGTTTTGCTACCATTTTCATCTTAATTGCAGCTTTATTGTATATTTATTCAACAAGTTTAAAACATATTGTTATTGTTGGAAATGTAGTGGTTTCTATTGTTTTATCACTGAGTTTATTAATTTTAGGAATGTTTGACTTGTTTCCAGCAATTCACGATGGAAATCAAGAGCAAATGAGTAAAGTATTCAGTATTTTATTAGACTATGCTATTTTCGCTTTCATTATTAACCTGATTAGAGAAATTGTAAAAGATTTAGAAGATATGGATGGCGATAAAGCTTCTGGTGTAAATTCATTAGCTATTGTTTTAGGAATTAATAAAACAACTAAACTTCTTTTTGCAATTGCATTAGTATCAATTGGCTTGTTTTTGTATTATCTAAATCAGAATTTATTGCAATTTGATTATGTTTTATATTATGCGTTACTTTTAATAGTTGGGCCACTACTCTATTTTGCGATTAAAGTAGTAACTGCAAAAACAAAAGCAGAATTTCATCATTTAAGTACAATTTTAAAAGTGATTTTATTTTTCGGAATCATCTCAATACTAGTCGTAAATTATTGTTTGACAAATGCTTAGAGAAAAATTACAACATAAAAATATAATATTAGCTTCGGGTTCACCAAGAAGACAACAATATTTTAAGGAATTAGATATAGATTTTACCATTCAATTAAAAGAAATTGAAGAAGTATTTCCAAATCATTTAAAAGCAGAAGAAATCACCAATTTCTTAGCCGAATTAAAAGCTGCTGTTTTTACCAATTTAAATGAAAATGATGTTCTTATAACAAGTGACACTATTGTTTGGCATGAAGGGAAAGCATTGGGTAAACCAAAAGATTATCAAGATGCGTTTGAAATGCTACAATCTTTGTCGGCTAAAACACATGAAGTAATAACTTCTGTATGTTTTAAAACAAATGCAAAAACAGAAACAATTTTCGAAATTACTAAAGTAACTTTTAAGAAAATTTCTGATGAAGCAATTGCTTATTATTTAGACAATTACAAACCATTTGACAAAGCTGGTTCTTACGGAATTCAAGAATGGATTGGTTTAATTGCTATTTCAAAAATTGAAGGTTCTTATGCAAATGTTGTAGGTATGCCCGTAGATAAAGTTTATGATAAATTATTAGAATATGTTTGAAATAACTAAAAATCCATATTTACACGAAGAAATATTAACTTTAAGTGTTATCCTCTTGTTTTTTATTTTAAGAGCAATTTGCAGTAAATTAATAACAAAATTTGCAAAAATAAATGAGGTTCTTGAAAACAGAACAAACTTAATTATTAAATATATAAATATACTTTTAGGTCTATTGTGTATATTAACGATAATAATAATTTGGGGTGTAAAAAAAGATCAAATCTTTTTATTTGTTTCTTCCGTTTTTGCTGTTGTAGGTGTGGCATCATTTGCACAATGGTCACTTATTAGTAATATTACAGCTGGAATAATAATGTTTTTTAGTTTTCCTTTTAAGATTGGAGATACAATTAGAATATTGGATAAAGAAACTCCAATAGAAGGCGAAATAATAGATATAAAAGCTTTCTATATACTAATAAAAACCACTAATGGTGAATTCATTACTTATCCAAATAATATATTAATGCAAAAAGGAATTGCTATTGTTAAAAATGAAAACGAACATTAGGTCTAAAAAGCTAATATTTTACCCTCTTGACACATAACTTTTCTCTGGCACTTTACCAATTACTCCAACAAAATTAGATTCTAATAGTTTTAAATCTTCTATTAAATTTCCTGTTGGATAAAAAGGCTTGTGATATACAACTTCTTTCTTTCCATAATCAAAAGCAACTGGTACAATTGGTACATTTGCTTTAAGCGCAATATAATAAAATCCTGTTTTCCATTCGGTAACTTTTTTACGAGTTCCTTCAGGAGCAATTGCTAATCTAAATACTTCTTTTTTAGTAAATAACTTTGCAATAGCATCTACTTTATTCTCGCTTTTTTGTCTGTTTAAAGGCGTTCCTCCAGTCCATTTAAAGAAAAGTCCAAAAGGAAATACAAATAACTCTTTCTTAGCAACATAGTTAATTTCAATATCTAATATAGATCTTGAAAAAATTCCTAAGAAAAAATCCCACCAACTAGTATGTGGAACAGCTATAATTATACACTTTGGAACGTCTACATCAATATTTCCAATTATTTTCCAACCTAGTATTTTGCAAAAAAGCAAACTATATATCTTTCTTTTCATTTCCCTTAATTAGAATGTAAAAATAGAATTATATTTACAATTATAAAAAATATGTAATGATTAATAAATGGCTTAGCTATATTCTACCCATTAAGATATATGAAAAAACATCTTCTTTGAGTAAAAATATTGAAGTTACCTGGAACAATGGTAAGTTGGTAATGGATTCTCAAAACACCAATTATTCTTATGGAAGCTTACAAAAGGTTTTAAGAAATGGTTTAGCTAAAATTGGATTTGTAAAAATACAAAAAATGCAATCTATCTTAATTCTTGGTGTTGCTGGTGGAAGTGTTGTAAAAACTTTGGTAGAAGAAATAGAATATACTGGAAAAATTACAGGAATTGAAATTGATGATGAAATTACAGCAATTGCCAATAAATATTTCAAGCTGAATGAAATAACCAACTACACTCCTATTTCTGCCGATGCAAAAATATTTGTACAAGATTGTAAGGAACAATTCGATTTAATAATAATTGATATTTTTCAAGATGCAACTATGCCTCCGTTTTTGTTTGAAAAAGAGTTTGTCTCTAATATTAAACAATTACTTAAAGTAAATGGATTTATCTTGTTTAATACTATGAATTTAGATAATGAAGGAATATACAAAAACAAGCAATTTATTTCTTATTTTGAAACAGGTAATTACAACGTAAAAGAATTCAAAAATATTGAAGTGTATAACGAGTTGATTTTGGTAGAGAAAATTAGTTAGATTGTTTTTTATAAAACCTATAAAATATAAAACCTATAATTATTAATCTAACACAAGTAGTTATTGACTTTAATATCATTCCAAAAGTATACTTTCTATAAAAATCCGATTGATTTATCCAGCTTTCAAAAAAATTTTCTGCCATGTACTCACCAACATATAAAGTGAACAAAAACTGAAATACTTGAGTGATGATATAAAGAATAATAAAAAACTTTATCCATTTTAAATAATCAAAGTTTGGTTTAATTAACTTTAGTAAGAAATAAAAAGGCAAAATATTTGAAATATTGAAAAGAATATCGGAAAACCAAAACTTAAATTTATTATCTAAATTTGTTAGAATAAATAGATTTTCAAACAAAATTTCAACGGAATAGGCAAAACCCGAAATAGCTAACCAAGCAGATAATCCAAATCCAACTAATAATATTTCTTTTTTCATAAATCTAAACCATTTTTCTAGCTTTCTCTAAATCTTCAAGAGTATCAATTCCAATACTTCCGTGAGTAGTTTCTACCATTTTGATACGTTTACCGTATTCTAAATAGCGAAGTTGTTCTAATTTTTCGGAAGCTTCTAAAGACAACATTGGTAATGTATAAAAATCCATTAACGCATCTTTTCTAAAAGCATAAATCCCAATGTGTTTCATGTAACGAACGCCCACGTTTTCTTCTCTGGGAAAAGGAATTACCGAACGTGAAAAATACAAAGCAAAATTTTGTTGGTCCACTATAACTTTTACATTATTTGGACTATTAATTTCTTCTTTATCCGTAATTTGAAACATTAAAGATGCTAAGTCTACTTTTTTCTCCGAATCGTTTTTAAAAATTGCAATTAGTTCTTCTAATGGTTTTTTATCAATAAAAGGTTCGTCTCCTTGCACATTTACAACAACATCAACTTCTAAGTTTTCAACTGCTTCTGCAATTCTATCGCTTCCACTTTCGTGTTCTTTGATACTCATTATTGCTTTTCCGTTATGGGCAATTATTTCTTCATATATTATTGAAGAATCTGTAACCACAAAAACATCATCAAATAAATTTGTAGCAATTGCTGCTTCATAAGTTCTTACAATTACTGATTTTCCACCTAAATCTTGCATTAATTTTGCAGGAAAACGTGTAGATGCATAACGTGCAGGTATAACGGCAATAATTTTCATTTTTTTTTCATTGTGAGGAACGAAAAAATCTCATTACTCAATTAATAATTTATAATTTAAACACAAAGAAATATACTCTTTATTATATCTAAGTATTCTTTAATTTACAAAATAGTTTTTGGAATTTTATTTCGTTTTAAAAAACCACTAATTTTATTATCCGGAGTCAATTGATTATAACTTGTTTTAACATAAGGTCTTCCTCCGTCGTTTGGGTGAAATTCTTCAGTCAGATATCTTTGTTCTTCAACATCTAATTCTCTAATGCTTCCATCTTCATTGACATAAATATATGGAAATTTGTTCTGTTTTCTAAAAAGAAATGTAAATAATCTACTCAAAATTTTCATCTTTAAAACCTATCAAATATAGTTTTTCTTTTGCTCTTGTAATAGCTGTATATAACCATCTAACATAATCTCTGTCAATTCCATTTGGCAAATAGGGTTGTTCTACAAATACTGTATTCCACTGTCCTCCTTGTGATTTATGACACGTTATGGCATAAGAAAACTTAACTTGTAAGGCATTAAATTGTGGGTTACTCTTAACTTTTAAAAACTTTTTATATTTGGTTTCGCCTTCATAATCTAACAATACTTCTTGGTATAATTTATTAGACTCATCATAAGTTAAGGATGGAGATTCGCTTGTAATAGTATCTAAAAGCAATTCGGTTTCAAACGGCGCTTGGTTTGGATAATCAATCATTCTTATTTTCACCGAAGCAAATCTAAATCCGTATAATTCTCTAACTTTAAATATTTCTAAAACTTCAATGATATCTCCATTGGCAATAAAACCAGCATCGGTAGTTTCTTTTAACCAAAAATAATTGTTTTTCACAACCATTAATAAATCGCCAGTTGATAGTTCGGACTCTCTAGCTAAAATTGAAGTTCTAATTTGGTGGTTATACTGATTTGCCCTTTTATTAGAACGAACTATAAATGCAGTTTCTTCCGGTCCGTTTTTATCAAACGAATCATAAATAGCGTCTTGTATTTCATAGCCATCTTGTAAGCGAACTATATCTTTAAAAGCATTTAGACAAAATTTGAACGCATCTATAAAGTGTGACTTTAAAATCTCTCTTAATTCGGTGGCATTATATAAAATACCGGAAGACTCTTCTTGTCGCATTACTTCATCTAACTCTATACTGAAAACTTCTTTATTAAAATGCAACGCTAATGTTTCGGTATTTAAAGCTGGACTAACATCTAAATTAACAGGTGGTAATTGGGCTGTATCTCCAATTAATATAAGTTTACAATTTTGCCCAGCATCTACATAATTTATTAAATCATCTAGTAAAGAACCATTTTCGTATAATTTAGAATCTTGATACGTATCAGAAATCATTGAAGATTCATCTACAATAAAAATTGCATTCTTATATTTATTAGGCTGCATGGTAAAAGACACTCCTCCAGATTTATTTCCTTTTGGAAAATAAATACGTTTATGAATAGTAAAAGCAGGTTTTTGTGAATAATTACTTATTACTTTAGCTGCTCTACCAGTTGGAGCTAAAAGCACGTATTTTTTTTCAGCAATATTTAAATAATTTACAAGAGTAGATATAATTGTAGTTTTACCTGTACCGGCATATCCTTTTAAAACAAAAATCTCATCTTTTCTATTATTAATAACAAAATCTGCTATTTTTTGAAAAAAAATGTCTTGTTTTAATGTAGGTTCAAAAGGAAAATTTTCACGTAACGTTTTGTAAAACAATACAGAATTCATTATATCTTATTTAGGCATGTAGATTTTTTCAAAGATACAGATGATTTTTTTAAGATTTTCTTTTAGGAAGAAAAAAAAATTGTAGATTTGCGTACCTATTAAACTAATAAATAAAAAAAACATTTATGTTAGAGCTTACAATTTATTTAGTCGTTTTAGTTTTATTAGTCTTTGGATTAGTAAAATTAATAGATAAATTTGTTTCACCTAAAGGGAGAACTATAGTTTCAGTTGTATTGTGGATTGTATCTATCTTCTTAGGATATTTAATCTATTCTTCAGTAATGAAGCCAATTAAATTTGATCAAGAGAAAAATGCTCGTTACGAAGTAGCTGTTAGAAAAATGCTTGACCTTAAAAAAGCACAATCTGGATACAAATCTGTAAAAGGGGAATATGCTTCAACTTTTGAACAATTAATAAATTTTATAGAAAATGAGAAATTTGAAATTGTTTCTCGTAAAGATACTGTAGTTATAGATGCTGCAAAAAATGCTGCATTTGGAATTACAACTGACGCTTCAGGTGAAGGTGGTTTTTTCAAAGATGTTGTATTAACAACTTCATTAGGTAGTATTTCTGTTAAAGACTCATTATTTAAAAACTCAGACAGATACAAACATTTAAACGCTGTTAGATTTGGAGACCTTGTTGTTCCTGTAACTTTAAAAACAGCTTTCATTAGTAGAAATGATTTAAAAGTTTCTGTGTTCCAATCTACAATTGATAAAAACTTACTACTTTCTGATTTAGATCAAGAACTGGTAGCAAATGAAAACAAAGTAGAATCAATAGATGAAATAAACGGCGATAAAATTATTTTAGGTTCTCTTGAAGAAGCTTCTTTAACTGGAAATTGGCCAAAAAAATATGGTAGTAACGAATAACGATATTACACAAAAAAATTACAAAAAGTTGTCCATTCAAGTTTCTTTGAGTGGACTTTCTTTTTGTGTCTTTGACTTACTTACAAACAAAGTATTGACAACTAATACAGTTGAATTTCCAAAAAATTCTGTTTTAGAAGAAGTACTTTGGAAAGCATTTGTAGACAATATAATTTTATCAAATTCATATGATGAAATTGTTGTTATACATGATAATAATTTAAATACTTTTGTTCCAAATTCTTTATTCAATGAAGATTATTTAGGAAGCTATTTACAATATAATATAAAGGTTTTTTCAACTGATTTTTTTGCTTCTGATTTTTTAAAAAATCATGATATGCATAATGTCTATGTACCTTATGTTAATATTAATAATTTTCTATTAGATCAGTTTGAAAGTTTTGATTATAAAAATTGTAATACTGTTTTAGTAAATAAAATTTTAGAACTTTCAAGCACAACAACAGAGAAACAAGTATTTGTTCATTTTCAAAATAATAATTTTCAAATTATTGTTGCCAAAGAATCTAATTTGTTATTATTTAATTCCTTTGAATATAGTACACCTGAAGATTTTATATATTACATTTTATTTACTTACGAACAATTACAATTAAACCCTGATACTGTTGCTTTAAATTTATTAGGAGCTTTAACTATAGAATCAGAATATTACACAATTGCTTATAAATACATTCGCAATTGCTCACTATTAAATACTTCGGCTATATCTTCTACTTTAGGGAAATCAGAAGATGAAATTCGTAACCATTTTATACTATTTCATTCATGAGAATAATTTCAGGAAAACATAAAGGAAGAAGATTAACTGCACCAAAAAAATTGCCCGTTCGTCCAACAACTGATATGGCAAAAGAAGCTTTGTTTAATATTTTAAACAATAACTTCAATTTTACAGAACTCAAAATACTAGAGCTTTTTGCTGGAACAGGAAACATTAGTTACGAATTTGCATCAAGAGGAAGTTCATCTATAACATGTGTAGATGGTGATTTTGGATGTGTTAGTTATATAAAAAAAACTGCTCAAGAATTAGAGTTTGACATTACTGCAATTAAAAGTGATGCTTATATTTTCTTAGAACGTTGTAATGCCTCTTTTGATATTATTTTTGCTGATCCTCCGTATGGTTTAACACAACAGCAATTTGAAAACATATCTACTTTAGTTTTTAAAAATAATCTTTTAGAAGAAGAAGGAATGTTAATAATTGAACATTCTAAAGAAACTAAACTAGATAAAATGCCACACTTTACTTTTGAAAAAAGTTATGGCGGAACTATTTTTTCGTTTTTTGAATTAGAAATTGAGGAAGAAGAAAACAAAGAAGATGCTTAGAATTAACTTTCAAAAATAAGACTATCAACGCTAGCTCCTAAACTTTTTAAATTTTCTATAACAACCTCTACAAAATCGGCTGGTCCACAAACATAAAAATGTTGGTTAAAGTCTACGATATTTTCAATAAGAAAATTTCTATCAATTCGCTTTCCTTGAAAACCAATTACACCTTCTCGTGTATAAATATTTATAAAATCTTTCCTAAACATTTGCTGTAATTCTTGACCTGCAATTACATCAAGAGATGTTTTATTCACAAATATTAATCGGTTACCTCTAAGTTTATTTAGTTTGTACAAGTCTCTAAAAATTGCTAAAAAAGGTGTAATTCCAGTACCTGCTGCAATAAAAACACCTGGTTTTTCATAATGAATTGCGCCAAACACATTATGGAGTATTAATTCATCTCCAACATTAACAGCTGCTAATCTATTGGTTACTCCTTTATTATCAGTATATATTTTAATAATAAATTCTAAATTTTTGGAATCTTTTTGATTTGTAAAGGTAAATGGACGCAATTCGTTTTTCCATTCGGGGTCGTTAATAGAAACATTCACACCTTGTCCTGGAATAAATTCAAAACCTTCTGGTTTTTCTACAATGAATTTTTTAACATCATAATTAATAAAATGTGATTCTATTACTTTAACAATGTAATTTCCCATAAACCATGAATTAAAATTAAAAAAAGCAGACCTATAAGCCGGATTCTGTATTTCAATAAATTGAAACCCTTATCATTTATCTAGATCTTGTATTACTACAAGACTCAAGCTGCCTACCCTTCAACAACGGACGAGCACCCTTAAATGTTGATATACTTGACATTGCACCGCATAGAGTTTACCTGGTTTCACTACAGCATTACCTGTACATACTTTCTGTTGCACTTGTCCTCACCTTCCGGCGGATGGGCGTTACCCATTATGCTTCTCTTTGGTGTCCGGACTTTCCTCCCTTCCGATTACTCGAAACGACGATAAGGCGGTCTGCACTGCAAATATAGAGTATAGAATCTTAAAGTTTTTAAAATTTAGAAAATTAATAACTAAAAATGAAGATAAACATTTATGTTAAAAGGTAACGAAACAATCAATTCATCTACTTATATTTACTTTTTGAATATATATTATGAAAAAACTACTATTAATAGGGTTGTTAGCTCTTGGAATTCAAGATATTTCAGCACAAAATTTTTCGAGGAGAGATTCTCTTCAAGGCGGATTGCGGTTTGAACGTGTTTGTTTTGATGTACAACGATATGATTTGAATATTAAAATAAATCCTATCGAAAGAACTATTGTGGGCTTTAACGAAATCTCTTTTGATGTTTTAGAAAATACTTCTAAAATTCAATTAGATTTATTTGACAACATGCAAGTAGATTCGATTATATGGAACAAACAAAAATTAAAATATAATAGAGATTTTGATGCAGTATTTATAAATTTCCCAAATGCACTAAAACAAAGAACTTCTCAAAAAATACGTTTTTATTATTCCGGAAAACCAAAAGTTGCAAAAAACGCTCCTTGGGATGGTGGTTTTGTGTTTAAAAAAGATTCAAATGGTAAAGATTTTATTGCAGTTGCTGTTCAAGGGACTGGAGCAAGTTTATGGTTTCCTGTTAAAGATTCTCAAACAGATGAACCAGATAATGGAGCATCAATAAAAGTTGCAGTTCCAAATGGTTTAATGAATGTATCAAATGGCCGCTTTTTAGGAAGTGAAGCTATTGGAACAGATTACACACGTTGGGATTGGGAAGTAAAAAATCCTATAAACAATTATACAATCACTGTAAATATTGCAGACTATGTGCATATTCATGATAGTTTAGATGATTTAGATTTAGACTATTATGTTTTACGTGAAAATGAAGAAAAAGCACGTAAACATTTTGATGAAGATGTAAAACCAATGATGAATTGCTTTCAAACAAAATTTGGTAAATATCCTTTTTGGGAAGATGGCTATAAGCTTGTAGAAACGCCTTATTTAGGAATGGAGCACCAAAGTGCCGTTGCGTATGGAAACAAGTATAAAAAAGGCTATATGGGCTATGATTTAACAGGAACTGGTGTTGGAATGTTCTTTGATTATATTACAATTCACGAAACAGGTCACGAATGGTTTGGAAATAGCGTAACCAGTAAAGATATTGCTGACATGTGGATTCATGAAGGATTTACAACTTATAGTGAAACTGTTTTTATTGAATGTATGAAAGGTTATGAACCAGCAATGAAATACATAAATGGTCAAGCCAAAAACGTAAGAAATGACAGACCTATTATTGGTGAATATGGCGTAAACAATGAAGGAAGTGGTGATATGTATTATAAAGGTTCGCTTTTATTAAATACTTTAAGACATATAGTCAATGATGATGATAAATGGTGGAAAATAATTTTAAACTATTCAGAAACGTTTAAAAAACAAATTATTGACACACAAATGGTTATTGCTTTTTTTAATAAAGAAGTAGGAATGGATCTAACTTCTATTTTTAAGCAATATTTATATACAACTACAATTCCTGAATTTAACTACACAATAAGTGGAGATAATTTAGAATATTTTTGGAGCAAAGTTAATAGTGATTTTAATATGCCTATGGATATTGAGTGTAATGGTAAAATAATACGTTTGTTTCCGACAACAAAAAAACAAACAATAAAATTAAAAAAGCTTAAAAAAACGGATGGATTACAAATTTTTGACAATAAATTTTTTGTAAAAATTAGTAAAAAACAATAATTTTTTACTAGGTTAAAATAATGTTAAAATAAAATATAACAAACTTATTTTTAGTACCTTAGGGTTTTAAATAAAAAACCATTTACATTATGGCTTTAATAAGAGAGTTAAATAAATGGGCTAATGCACATACAAATTTTGCTATTGATACGCTTAGAGTTGCTTTTGGTATTTTTTTATTTTTAAAAGGTGTTTCATTTATTACAGAAAAAAAATACTTACACGAAATTCTTAGTACAATGGTTGGTTTTGGTAGCGAAATGCTATTAATACATTATATTGCATTAGCTCATATGTTTGGAGGAGTAATGATAGTCATTGGCTTTTACACACGATGGTCATTATGGGTGCAGTTACCAATTATTGTTAGTGCATTTATAATTAATTTTATAGGTGAATTTAATTTACAAAATCTTATTCAGTCTACAACTGCATTAATATTATGTTTTGGTTTCCTATTGTATGGAAGTGGAAAGCACTCTGTAGATTATAATTTAAAGTTAGAAAAATAATTAGGGTTGTCTAAAAAGATTTTTTTTAGTAAAAGAGATAAATCTTTTGGAATTTAGAATAATAAATAGTAGTAGTAAACAAGATTTATCGATCGTTTAGTTTAGTTATAATATTTACTTCTCTTTTTAGACAACCTTTATTTTTTTAAGCGTTTTAATTCTATTTATTTTATTAGATGCACTTTCTTCAAAAGTATCTACATAAAATATTTTTTTTGGTGTTTCAAATTTAGACAATCCTTCAAAAACTTCAACTTCTAATTTATCAGCTTCTTTAGATTCAATAATCAAAACTACTTTTTGACCTAAAAAGTCGTCTTTGATAGCACTTATAAAAAATCTATTAGCTATTTTATTTTGAAGCTTCTCCTCTATTTGCTCTGGAAATAATTTAATTCCACCACTATTAATTACATTATCAATTCTTCCTAGCCATCTAAATTCTGATTCCGAAATTAAATCCACAATGTCATTTGTAACGATAATGTCTTTTGATATTTTTGGAGCTTTAATAACCAAGCAGTTTCTATCATCTATAGAGACAGCAACATTTGGCAATGTTCTAAAATTATCTTCATTAACTTTTTTTGCTGCAATATGTGTAATAGTTTCAGTCATGCCATAAGTTTCGAAAATTTCTATACTCAACTCTTTTAATTCACTTTTAATAAAACTATTTACAGTTGCTCCACCAATTATAAGCTTTTTTACTAAATATAATTGTAATAATGAATTTTCAACTTGTAAAGGAACCATTGCAACAAAATCATATTGTTTAGACACATTTTGAAAAGGAAAACTACTTACAGCAACAGTATCTAATTCTAATCCAAGAATTAAAGCTCTAACCAGCATCATTTTTCCAGCAATATAATCAGCTGACAAACATAACAAGGCTTTATTTCCGGGTTGTAATTTAAAAAAATCACCTGTTGCAAGCGCAGAATTTACCATTGCTTGTTTTTCGATTCTAATTATTTTTGGTTTACCTGTTGTCCCAGAAGTTTGAACTTCTAAAAAAGTTGATTTATCGAACCAATTTAGCAAAAAATTTCCAATAGATTTTAAGCTTTCATTACCTTCTTTAATAAAAACGCAAGCAACTCTATTACAGTCTTTTTTACTTAAATAAACTCCGTTTAATTTAAACTTATTATGAACATTTTTATAAGAAACTTTATTCATTATTAGAGGGAATATCAATTAACTTACCTGCAAGTTTTTCTTTCCATTTATCCCATTTATATACTTTTGCAAAAATGAAAAGCATAATAGGGAATATAACCAATACAGGAAAAAGAATATCAAAACCCGTAGTAGGTTCAGAAATATCCTTTAAAACAGAATGTGTTTGAAAAGCAGTCCAATCAGCAGTAACCAACAATGCTCCAATTAAATTATTTGCAGCATGAAAGCCAAGTGCTAATTCTAAGCCTTCATCCATAAGGGTAATAATTCCTAAGAAAAAACCAGTTCCAATATAAAAAACCATAATAATATACCCAATTTTACCTACCTCTGGGTTTGCTATATGCATTAATCCAAATAAAACAGACGTTACCACCAAAGGAATTAATCTACTATTTGTAACCAAGCCTATTCCTTGCATCATATGTCCCCTAAATAAGTATTCTTCAAAACTTGTTTGCAACGGAACCATTAATACAGCAATTACTAAAAAAACTAAAAACTTATCTACTTTAAAGTTCCACACAAAACTTTCAGGAGAAAAGTAATATGCCAATCCTGTCATCAAAACGCTAATTAATGCCCAAAGTGTAAAAGAAAAAAAAACTCTTTTCCAATCTATTTTTAATCGAGATGTAGTTAATGTAGTTATATTTTGATTTTGAATAAACTTCACATAAAATAGTAAAAGCAAACAAGCAACTGAAAGTGGCACAATTACAAATAAAAAAGTACCATTAACACCAATCATATTAATAGTTTGCTGGATAATTTCGTTTGTATCCACTCCATCAGATTCTATGTAATTCCAAAACATTAATCCTATAAAAAAAAATGGGAAAGGCAAATACAACCAAAGGTTAACTTTTTGTTTTTTTAATTGCTCAATAAACATACATTACGTTTTAAGTTATTACAAAGTTAATTTTTTTATTGAATCTACTATTTTTTCTTTCTTTGTAAAAAACATAATATGATGACAATTTACCATAATCCAAGATGTTCTAAATCTAGAGAAGCTGTTTGCTTTCTGGAAGAAAATAAAGTTGAGTTTGAAACTATTAAATATTTAGACCAATCTGTTACAAAAACGGAATTAAAATCTATTCTAAAAAAACTGAACTATACTCCTATTCAACTTGTTAGAACAAAAGAGAAAATTTGGATTGAAAATTATAAAAACAAGCAACTTTCTGACGATCAAATTATAGATGCTATGTTAGAAAACCCTAATTTAATTGAAAGACCAATTATTGTAAAAGGAGAGAAAGCTGTTGTAGCAAGGACTACCGAAAAAATAAACGAAATACTATAATTTTATTTTAACATAGAATTGTGAAAACTACTTTAAACCAATAGTTATTTTTGCTGTCTTAAGATAAATTCAATATATAATAATGATAAAATTAGTAAAAATTTCATTTGCACTTATTTTTATAATTTCAAGTTTTTCGTTTGCTCAGCAAAGACCAGATGTAAAAAAAATAAGTATAACTGGAATAATATTAGAAAAAGGAACAAATTTACCTTTAGAGTATGCTACAGTAATTTTTCAAAATGCTGAAAATCCAGAAATTCTTACTGGTGGAATAACCGACTTAGATGGAAAATTTAATTTCGAAGTCAATTCAGGAACATATAATGTCCGTTTTGAATTTATTTCTTTTAAAACTGTTGAGTTAAAAAGCAAAAAAATCACTTCAGATACAAACCTAGGTATAACTTATTTAGAAGGAGATATTTCTCAATTGAAAGTAATTGATGTTGTTGCAGAAAAGTCAACTGTTGAAATTAAATTAGACAAAAGAGTTTACAATGTTGGAAAAGACATGATGGTAAAAGGGGGTACTATTAGTGATGTTTTAGACAATGTACCTTCCGTAACTGTTGATCCTGATGGAACAATTGCACTTCGTGGAAATGAAAATGTACGAATTTTAATTGACGGAAAACCTTCAGGTTTAGCTGGTATTAATATAGCAGATGCATTAAAATTATTACCGGCAGATGCTGTTGAAAAAGTAGAAGTTATAACAAATCCATCAGCAAGATATGATGCCGAAGGAAGTGGTGGTATAATTAATATTGTACTACGCAAAGGAAAAGCAGAAGGTGTTAATGGATCAGTAATACTTTCAACAGGTAACCCAGAATCATATGGAGCTAGCACAAGTCTTAATTTAAGATCTGAGCAATTTAATTTATTTTCAAATTTTGGATACAACTATAGAACTTCACCTGGAAATTCATTAAATAATTCTAAATATTTAAATTCAGACGGTACAACAAGTAGTTATATTTATGAGAATAGAAATAATGATAGAGTTAGTGAAGGTTATAATGCAAATTTTGGTATAGATTTGTTTGTAACTAAAACTGCAACTTGGTCAAATGCAATTACTTTTAATGAAAGTAATGGTAAAAACCCTGATAATGTTTATTTCAATAATTATGACGCTGCATTTTCACCAACTTTTACAAGAAACCGTTTAAACGACGGAAAAAGTGATGATTTTAATTTTGAGTATGCAACAAATTTTACAAAAAACTTTAAAAAAGAAGACGAAAAATTAACTATAGATATTGCAATTTCTCAAAATAGAGATAATGATGAATCTATAATTTACGATCAAATTTTAGGTGATGTTTCATCTCTTTTTACTGAGTCAACACTTAATAAACAAAAACAGCAAAGAAATTTATTTCAAGCTGATTATGTTTTGCCAATTGGTCAAAGCGGACGTTTTGAAGCTGGTTATAGAGGAAGTTTTCAAAAGAACTTAACTGATTTTCAAATTGAACCAAATACACTTTATTCAAACTTATTAGAATATAACGAGAACATTAATGCTTTTTATCTTCAATACGGAAATAAAATAAACAAATTCTCTTACTTCTTAGGATTACGATTTGAGGACAATGATATTGATGTAAATTCTTTATCCGCACAAAACTATAATACAAAAAAGTACAACAACTTTTTTCCTACTGCTACTTTTAATTATGAATTTTCTGAAAGTAGTAATGTAAGTTTAAGTTATAGTAAAAGGATTAATAGACCTAGAGGGCGTTTTTTAAACCCATTCTCTACCTATTCCAGTAATATTAATATATTTCAAGGTAATCCAGATTTAAATCCCGCATATACAAATGCTTTTGATTTGGGTTATTTAAAAAAATGGAAAAAACTTACATTGAATACTTCTATTTATTTTAATGCTACTGATGCATCTTTTCAATTTATTAGAAAAGAATCTGGATTATTTGTTACTTCAGTAATTGATGGTGAAGATATAGTTGACCCAATTACTGGAAATGTTACTCCAGTTGGTGGAGAAGATCAAAAAATTCCGGTAATAGTTAGTACTCCAATAAACTTATCAAAAGAATACAGAGCTGGGTTTGAATTTAATGTAAATTACACACCTTATAAATGGTGGAAATTAAACGGTAATTTAAATGTTTTTAGAAATGAAAACCAAGGAGATTATAAATATACGAATTATCTAGGTGACGATGTAGTTCAAAATTTTGACAACATTGCAACTTCATGGTTCACTAGAATTTCATCTAAAATATCTCTACCTTATAAAATAGATTGGCAAACTAACGCAACATATAATGGTGCTCAAAAAACCGCACAAGGAAAACGTTTAGATATGACATCTGTGAACTTATCTTTTAGTAAGGATGTGTTAAAAGATAAAGGAACAATTGCTTTAAATGCAAGCGATTTGTTTAATACCCGAAAAAGAAGATTTACAAATGAAATTCCTAATGTTGTAAGTTCATATTCTGAATTTCAGTGGAGACAAAGACAAATTACACTATCATTTACATATCGTTTTAATAAAAAGAAAAATGATAGAGAAGGTCAAAGACGTGAAGACGGTGAAGGTGGTGGAGAATTCATGTAATATATTTTGAATTATTATTACAAAAAAAAGCGTTCTCAAATGAGAACGCTTTTTTAAAAACATTCATTAAGGATTACTTTCCTAACATTCCAGCTTTAAGATCTTTATCTGCAGGTTTTGCACCTAACCAAATTCCGAATAAAGCTTTCTTGAAATCATGTCCTTCTATTGTTCCTTTTTTAACTCCATTTTTTAAAACAACTACTCCAGTACCAGGAATATTTGCAATTACAAAAACATCTCCCTTTTTAATTTCTTCTTTAAAAAAAGATTTAAACATATCAATTTTACCTTTTAAAGGTGCTGTTTTATTATTTAAAGAATTTTCAAATCCTTCATTTACTGCACTAATCATTTTTTCTGAAGTAATCATTCCTGAAACAATGTCTAATTTAATTGCTGAAGCATCTTTACTATCTATTACTTCGTTAGCATTTGAGGTTTTTGTTGGTAAATAAAGTGACCCAACATATAAATCAATCCACATTTTCTCTCTTAATCCTGCTCCGTTTAAAGTAAGACTTTCACCTTCAACAGATATTTTAGAGTCAACTTTAACTCCTGAAACAGTTTTTTGAGCATTTACAGACAAAATAGAAGCAAAAGCGACTAATAATAATGTTACGATTTGTTTTTTCATAATTGTTTAAATTTATTTTGATTAAATATATAATTTTTTTCTTTTTAATTTACTTATAGTTGCATTTATTTCAAAACCTAATAAAAGAACCATGCAATTTATCCAGATATAAAACATTAAAACAAGAAGCGTGCCAATTGATCCATAAAGTTCATTATATCTCGAAAATTTCTCAACATATACACCAAATAAGTAAGAAGAAATTATTGTTAAAAGCGTTGTAAATATTGCTCCATAACTAATAAAGTCGCCCTTTTTTGTTTCTCTGGTTCCAAATTTATACAAAATAGATGTTGCTATTAGTATCATTAATATTACAAATAAATACCTTCCCCAAATAATTAAATTTACATCTTCTGAAATATAACCACTTAGTTTAATTCTTTGGATAAATACTTCAAAAACAACAATTGCCGAAACTGTTATTAGCAATAAAGACGAAAGTGCTAATGAAATTGCCAAAGCAATTAAGTATTGTTTTACAAAACCTCTAGATAAAGTAATATGTGCTGACATTTCAAAACCGCCAAGGATTGCATTAATCCCGTTAGCCATTAACAATATTGAGATTATGAAACCCGAAGAAAGTAAACTTTGGTAACTATTGCTCATAATATCCTGAAGAATCGTCTGAATTGCATCATAAGTTGTTGGTGGAACTCCTTGTTCGACAAAATATAAAAAATCCTCTTGAAAATTATCAATTGGAATATAAGGAATAAGATTTAATATAAATAAAGCAAACGGAAATAATGCCATGAAAAAACTAAATGCAATGGCACTTGCTCTATTAGAAAATGCTCCTTTAAATATCCCTAATATATATAGTTCTAATATATCATAAAGCGACAAACCTTCTAATGAAGATAAAGATATTTTTTTAGTAAAAAACACCAATTGCTTAACAACTGGAATTTTATTTAACTTATTTTCAATTTCTTCTGACATTTATTAAAAAGCTTTTAAACTTAAATCTAAATTATACACCGAATGTGTTAATGCTCCAGACGAAATAAAATTGACACCACATTTAGCATAATCTCTAATTGTTTTTTCATTTATACTACCAGAAGATTCAGTCAAACATTGATTACCAATTAAAGCCACAGCTTCTTTTGTCGTTTCATAATCAAAATTATCTAATAAAATTCTATAAACATTATTGCATGTAAGAATTTCTCTTACCTCATCTAAATTACGAGCTTCAACAATAATCTTTAAATCTTTATTATTCGCTTTTAAATAAGTATTTGTTTTTGCAATTGCATTAGTAATTCCGCCTGCAAAATCAATATGATTGTCTTTTAACATTATCATATCATATAAAGCAAATCTATGATTCTCGCCACCACCAATTTTTACAGCCCATTTCTCTAAAGCTCTAATTCCAGGTGTTGTTTTACGTGTGTCTAATACTTTTGTATTTGTACCTTCCACTAAATCTACAAATTTCCTTGTTTTAGTAGCAATTGCACTCATGCGTTGCATAGCATTTAAAACCAAACGCTCTGCTTTTAAAATTGCTTGTGATGTTCCATAAACATAGAAAACTACATCGCCATATGTAACTTTGTCGCCGTCTTTAAAAAAAGTTTCTACTTTCATTCCAGGCTCTACAAATTCAAAAACTTTTTTAACGAAATCAATACCTGCAATTATACCTTCATCTTTAACTAACAACTTTGCTTTCCCTTCAGCTAAAGATGGAATGCAAGCTAATGAACTATGATCACCATCTCCAACATCTTCCCGAATTGCATTTGCAATAATTAATTCTATTTCTTTTTGAAATTGTTCTTCTGAAATCATACTCTGTTTATTGATTGGCTAAGGTAATAATAACAATTCTATATTGAAAAATATTACTAAATTTTTGACAAAAAAAAGCCCAAGAAATCTCTTGGGCTTTTACTATATTATATATCTACTATTTGTAAACAGACTCTTTTTTAAAATGTACTGCTAATAAATAATAAACAACTGCTCTATATTTATTTTTGTTTGAACGGCCATATTTTTCAATAACAGCGTCAATAGCTTTATCTAAATCTGCACTATCTTTTAACCCTAATTTTTTAATTAGAAAATTATTTTTTACAGTAGCTATTTCTTTAGGATCTGTTCCTGAAACTGTTGAAGAATCCGCATTATAAATTGATGGACCACAACCAATAGTAACTTTAGTTAATAAGTCCATATTTGCAGTTACACCACACTTATCTTTTAAATCTGCAGCATACTTTACAATTAAATCATCTCTTTTGCTCATAATAATATTTTTTTTTTAGTTTTTAAGATTAAATTTCCGTTTTATTTACAAAACATTATAAAGTTAAAAAATTTATTTCAATTTTTTAAAATATTCTAAAAGAATTTTATCATTTAATTTTTCAGGTGTTTTAATTTCTAATATTGATTTCCCAGAAAAGTCTCCCAAAAATTGTTTAATCTTATGCTCTAAATTATCGTTATCCGTAATTAATTGGTAATTAAAACTATACATTTTTGCTAAATGAGAAGCATCTAAATTATGAGAAGTTTCAAAAAACTTATTAAAAACTTCACTTTCTTCATGTCCCGGTAAAATTCTAAAAATACCTCCACCACTATTATTAATTATAATAATTTTAAAGTTATCCGGAATATAGTTATTCCATAAAGCATTACTATCGTATAAAAAACTAATATCTCCTGTTATTAAAACAGTAGGTTTAGAAGTTGTTATTGCTGCTCCAATAGCTGTTGAAGTACTGCCGTCAATACCACTTGTACCACGATTACAGAAAACTTGTACAGAAGAATTTAGTTGGAATAATTGAAAATATCTAATTGCTGAACTATTACTAATTTGCAATTGTGTCTCTCCTGAAAGTTGCTTTGCTAAAACAGAGAAAACTTGAAAATCACTAAAAGGAACAGCATCAATATATTGTTGGTGTTTCTTAGCTCTTTGAACAATAATTTCATTGAAATTAAATTTGTATTTACTTGAAGTAGATTTACAATTATCTAAAAGAGCATTAAAAAACTGGTTTGGCTTCGCCTCAATAAAGTCTGTTAAACAACCATAAGTATCGTAAGCTCTTAATTCATCTATATGCCAATGCTGGTTTGATTGATATTTTCGTAAAAAAGCTTTAATTCGTTTTGAAACAACCATGCCTCCAAAAGTGATTAAAACTTCTGGCTTAAAATTTTCGAAATCTTCTTGCGTAAAAGGTGTAATTATCGCATCTATATTAGAAATAAAGGAACTATGATGTAGGTTTGAGGTTACTTCTGTCATCACAACAACCGATTCCTCTTTAGCCAATTTTTCAATAATATTACTTTCTATGGAGTTTGGCTTTAATTCACCAACTAAAATTAGTTTTTTAGAGGATGTATTCCAAATCAAAAGATGTTTTTCCTTTAATTGAAATATCTCTTTATCCTCCAGAAGAGGGACTAATTTTGGAACAACAGATAACTCCGAAACAGTACTATAAAGCGGCTCTTCAAACGGAGCGTTTATATGAACTGGACCTTTTTTTAAAATAGAAGTATTTATAGCTTCATTAATTTTTAAATCATTTTCAGCTGATGCGACTTCGTTTAAATTGGCATTATATAAAATATGATTTGCAAATACATTTTCTTGACGAATGGTTTGTCCGTCTCCAATATCAATTTTATCATGAGGTCTGTCTGCACTAATAACCACAAGTGGAATTTGACTATAAAAAGCTTCGGCTACAGCCGGATAATAATTCAACAGTGCAGAACCCGAAGTACAGACAACTACAACTGGCTTATTTATTTGTTGGGCAATTCCTAAAGCAAAAAAAGCTGCACAACGCTCATCTACAACGCTATAACATTTAAAACTAGAATTGCTAGCAAAACCAATGGTTAAAGGTGCATTTCTTGAACCTGGAGAAATTATTATATGTTCTACTCCTTTCGCTTTACAAATCTCTATGATACTTTGCGCTAAAGGAATTTCTGGATAAATCATTTTATATTTACTAGGTTGTAAAGATACAAAGTTGCAAAGGTTTTAATACATTTACAACTCAAAATTGTTTTTAATGGAAATTTCTATTCGACCTTATAAAGAAACTGATACGCAAGCTATTTTAGAAGTTATCAATTTTAATATTTTAAATTCTACAGCATTGTATGACTATAATATTAGAACTTTAGAACAGCAAACCGGAATGCTAAAGGAAAAAACAGACAAAAATTTTCCGGTAATTGTGGCAATTCTTGATGAAAAAGTTGTTGGTTTTGGTTATTATGGTGATTTTCGATTTAGAGAAGCTTATAAATATACTGTAGAACATTCGGTATATGTAGATAAAGATTTTCAAGGCATGAAAATTGGCCATTTACTAATGGAAGAGCTTATAAAGTTAGCAAAAAAACAAAAATTGCACACTATGATTGGCGTTATTGATGCCGAAAATCAAGGTAGCGTGCAATTTCATGAAAAATATGGTTTTAAAACCGTAGGTATTATAAAAGAATCGGGCTACAAATTTGACCGATGGTTAGATTCTGTTTTTATGCAGTTAATATTAAAATAACTATTTACCTTCAATCCAATTGATGATTTTTTCATCAGTTGGCAATGTTTTTGGCGAAATAATCATATCTAATTGACCTTTTTCATTTAATAGGTATTTTTGAAAATTCCATTCTACTTCACTGTCGGCAACTCCATTTTTAGCTTTTTGCGTTAAAAACTGATAAACTGGATGCATTTCTTTTCCTTTTACTGATATTTTATTCATCATTGGAAAAGTAACTCCATAATTTCGCTCACAAAAAGTTGCAATTTCTTCATTTGTTCCAGGTTCTTGACTCATAAAATCATTTGCAGGAAAACCTACAATTACAAAATCATCAGCTTTAAATTGCTCATAAAGAGCTTGTAAATCTTTATATTGAGGTGTAAGCCCGCACTTTGAAGCAGTATTAACAACCATTATTTTTTTACCTTTTAAAGTACTGAAGTCGAATTCATTTCCTTCCAAGTCTTGTACTTTGAAATCGTGAACAGAAGATCTTTCCATAGTTGAAGTATTTGTTGCTAAATTTTTATTTAAACTTTCTTGGTTTTTACAACCTATTAGTGTTAATCCAAAAGCAAATAATCTAAAAATATTTTTCATCGTAATTTTATTAATTTTAAATCAAATTTACTATAATTAGTTTTCTAATTATGTAAAACAAATCTTAAATATAAATTAAATTAGTAAATTAGCCAAAATACTATAAAAATATGTTTTTTATACGAACACTCCTTTCTTTCCTAAAAGATGATGAATATCGTGATTTATTAATTACCACTCTCTTAATAATTTTATCAGGAACTGTCGTTTATCATTATTTAGAAGGCTGGAGTTATATTGACTCCTTTTATTTTTCTGTTGTAACATTAACAACAATTGGATATGGAGATTTTTCTCCACAAACTGATGGCGGAAAGTTATTTACCGTTTTATATATAATTGTAGGGATTGGAATGATTTTAAGCTTCATTAATACCATTCAACATCACTATACTTATATGAAACATAAAGAAAAGCGTGAAATATTAAAAAATAGAGCTTTTTTAAAGTCGGAAGAAAAGTTAAACGCCCGAATTGATAAAAAAGTAGAAGAAATAATGGAAGAAAAAAAGGAGCATTAAGCTCCTTTTTTTTATTATTTTTTATAATATTTCTTATACTTTAAATAAGAAACTATACTTAATACTAAAATTGCAGCAACTGAGTAATATAAAAAGTTTGGCGTTACAACTTTATCTCCGCTAGCATAAGAATGCAAACCTGTTAGGTAAAAATTCACCCCAAAATAAGTCATTAGTATAGAATAAAAAGCAAAAACACTCATTACATTATAAAACCATTTACTTCTTAGTCCTGGAACAAAACGTGCATGTATAACAAATGCATAAACCATAATACTAATTAAAGCCCAAGTTTCTTTTGGGTCCCAACCCCAATAACGACCCCAACTTTCATTTGCCCATTGTCCTCCTAAAAAGTTACCAATAGTTAGCATAACTAAACCAACTGTTAATGCCATTTCATTTATGTAGGTAATTTCGGCAATAGCTAATTTCATTTTTTCCTTGTTGGAATTATTTGTAAAAGTTAGTAATAATAACGCAACTAATCCTAAAATCATAGCTAACGTAAAAGGTCCATAACTTGCTACAATTACAGCTACGTGTATCATTAACCAATACGAATTTAATACTGGAACCAAGTTTGCAATTGCTGGATCCATATAACTCCAGTGTGCAATCATTAAAATCATTGAAGCAACAAATGCTGTTGAAGCAACGGTAAGCTGTGACTTTCTTCCAAATGCTAGACCAAAAAACATAGTTGCCCAAGCCACATAAATCATACTTTCATAAGCATCACTCCAAGGTGCGTGACCTGAAATGTACCATCTTGCAATTAGTCCCAAAGTATGAAGAATAAAGAAAAGTCCAATTAAAACATGGAAAAACTTAACTGTATTTTTAACAAATACTGATTTTGTAAACAACTGAATTATTGTAAAAATTAGCATTAAAACACCTGCTAACATGTATAAATAAAACAGTCTCTTAAAAATATCGAACTTATTGTATTTTATCTCTGCATTTATTTTACTTGTCGAAGGCATTATTTTAGCACCATATTTCTGTTGGTACTTTTGTAAACCGTTTAACAAATCATTCGGTAAAGTATAGTCTTTACTTTCAGTTGATTTACTAACCGCATCTAAGTAAAAAGGCATTAAATTTTTTATTGAATCTAAAGCAGTACCTGTTGGTTCATTTAATTCCAAATAGGAAACCCATTTATTTTCCGGGTTATTTGGAATTGGAAAAACACGCATTATTTGACCGCTTAAAGCATCATATAATAAATTTACCTTTTTATCTGCGTCAATAAAATCTTTTTGAAACTGGTTAGGAACTATTGCTTTAAACGCTCCTTTTAAATAAAATGCCAATTTGTAGTTTCCCTTTGCATCGAAAAAATTAGCTAATGAAGCATATTTAGCATCTTTCTCAATTCCAATAATCTTTCTAATACTATCGTTATCTCTCTTTAACGAAATTACAGGAATATTATACCAATACCTTGGAAACTGTGTCATGGAAATAAACACCTGATCTGAATTCATGTCATTATAGGTGTCACTTTTGGAAACTTTACGCAATAATTCAGAAGAAAACGTATTAACAGGTTTCATTCTTCCTCCCCTATCTTGAATTACAGTTTGTCCAAATTTAGAAGCATGTTCTTCAGAAACTTTATATTTTTCAATTATTTCTTTAGACTTAGCAATATTATCTTCCAAATGATTATGCTCTTGAGAAAATCCAGTTAAAGAAGTTAAAAAAAGTAAAACCATTAAGCTTGATTTTTTAGCTTTCACTTTATCTAATTTTCTTTTTAAATCACCAAAACGAGTGTTTTTATCAAACAATAAAACTAACATTGCAAAATATAATAAAAAGTATCCAACGTAAGAAATCCAAGTTCCCACAGCATCATGACTTACAGATAAAACAGTACCTTTTTCATCAGCATCGAAAGAAGCCTGAAAAAAGCGATACCCACCATAATCTAAAATATTATTCATAAAAACACTGTCTTTAAATGTTTTCTTATTTTCTGTATCAATCACTTCTAATTTACTTTTAAAAGAAGAATAACTTTTTTCTGTACCAGGATATTTATCCGCAATAAAATCATCCACTTTTATACTAAATGGCAAGTCATAAATTTTACTTCCAAAGAAAAGAGTAAATTCTAAATCTCCTAATTTTATAGCATGCGGTATTCCTTGTTTTCCTTTAGAGCCAACTAAAGTAAAACTATCTTCTAAGCCTTGACTTTTGATTTTTAATTCAAGTGCATCATCCGTTTGCTTGTCTTTATAATCGTTATTTGATTTATATGTAATTTTACCTTTTATAGCTGCATCAGGAAAAACAAACTGAGAACCTCCAATATTATAAAGAGAACGCATCATTAAAGGCTGAAGAGAGTCTTTAACTACACTACCTTGCATTTTATCTGCCATTCGCATAAAACTTCCTTCAAAAGGAGTCTGTAATGTATAAACATCTTCGTTTTTAGTAATGTTAATTGCTCCATCAGTAAATTTATTAAAAGCAAAAAGCACATTATGGATATTTTGAACTTGTCCTTCTTTTAAATAATGTTCATGACGAGAACCATCTCCAGATTCTACCATTTTTAAGTAAAAATCCCCATCAGAAGAGGGTGTTATAGTTTCACTAGCATTCATAATAAAATTAACGTATTCTATTTCGAATGGAATACCATTAAATTCATTTTTAATTGCAAAATTATTAGTAGTAGCCTGAGAAAAATATTGGTTATGTTCGAAGGTTTTTCTTTTCATTTCACCTTTGTAATCACCGTCTACAAAAGTTGTTATATATGTTTTATCAGAATAAAAAACATTTTCCGTTGCTCCTTCTCTAATTGGCATTAAGCCTTCGAAACTAATATAACGAGTTACAAATGCACCAACTAAAATTAATATAAAAGATAAATGTAATAACAATGTGGTCCATTTTTCTCTTTTATAGAGTTGGTATTTTTTTATATTTCCACAAAAGTTAATTACAAAAAAGACCATTATTGCTTCGAACCACCAAGCATTATATATTAAGATACGAGCCGTTTCTGTATTATAATAACTTTCAATAAAAGTTCCACATGCCATAGCAACTGGAAAAACTATAAACAAAACTGCCATTAAACGTGTAGAAAACAAAAAAGAGTATATTTTTTTATCCATTTTAGTGTAGTAATTTTTAAAACGAATACAAATGTACTCAAAAAGAAAAACTTTTAAATAAGTTTAACAAAGGTTTACTAACATTTAAGAAATCAATACAACATTTTCAATTCCTTAATCTCAAATTCTTTTTCAGAATCGTCTTCAAGTAACACATTTAGCTTCCCAAACTCAGTAACACCTTTTATAATTCCTAAAAATTGTTTCTTATCTAAATTTTCGAAAACACATGGAATATCTTTTTTAAATAAATAAGTATGATATTCCTCCCAAAAATTAAATTTAATACCTTTTGAAAATTGAGTTACATGAAATTTAATTTGAAATAATATTTCTTCTAATAGTTTTTCTTTATCAAAAATTTGATTATTTAAAATAGCCAAAGAAGAAGCTTGAGGCAAATTATCAAATTGTAATTGATTAACATTCAATCCAATTCCTACAATTGAAACAATTTCATTAAAACCTTTAAAAATATTTTCAATTAAAATACCTGCTATCTTTTTATTCTCTGACAAAATGTCGTTTGGCCATTTAATTGCTAATTTTTTAATTTTAAATTTTTCCAGGGCTTTTATAACACTAATGGAAACTATTGTATTCAATATAAATACCTCGTTACTCTCAGCCAAAGAATCCTTTATTAAAACACTAAACGTTAGGTTCTTACCGTTTTCTGACACCCAAATTGCACCTACTTGACCTTTCCCTTTTATTTGATTCTCTGCAACAACTACCGTAAAATTTTCTAGATATTGTTGTAGTAAAATCTCTTTTAAAAAAGAGTTAGTAGAATCAATGGCATTGAGTTTGATTATATTCATTTATACTAAATAGTAAAGAATTATTTTAATCTTTTGTTAAGGTTCAAATTTAAAGCCAAAAAATGATAACTTTGCATAAAAATAAAAATATTAAATGAGCAAATCAAAAATAAGTAACGACGATTTATTAGCCAATATCATAAAAGGAATTGAAGATGTAAAAGGAGCTGATATTGATATTTTAGATTTAAGAGAAATTGATAATACAGTTTGTGATTATTTTATAATTTGTAATGGTAACTCTAACACACAAGTTGTCGCTATTTCAAATTCTATTCAAAAAGTAGTTTCTAAAGAATTAAAAGATAAACCTTGGCATGTTGAAGGACTTGAAAATGGAGAATGGGTTCTAATGGATTATGTAAACATAGTTGTTCATGTTTTCCAAGAACACATAAGAGAGTATTACGACCTTGAAAGTTTATGGGGTGATGCTAAAATAACTTCTATTGAAAGTAAATATTAATACAATATGTCTGAAAATAAAAAAAATTCAAAATTTAAATTAAGTCCTTGGGCAATCTATGGGGTTGTAATTGGAGTCTTTTTACTTATAAATATATTTAGTAATGGAATGGATTTTGGTAGCCCAAAGCCAACCACTTTATCTAAATTTTACCAGTATTTAGATTCAAATCAAGTAGAGAAAGTAGTTTTTACAAATACTAAAGCGAATATTTATTTAAAAAAATCTGCTTTAAAAGGTAAAGAACACAATAAAGCAAAGGATGATGTTTTTGGGAAGTTAAACGAAAAAGGACCTCACTATATTACTGAAATTGGAAATATTGAAATATTCCAAAAAACACTAGAAGAAGCACGTCAGAATGGCAAGCTATCGGATTATGAAAAAGAACCAGAAGGAGTTTGGGGAGACGTTCTGTCTTTAATTTTACCTTTAATTTTACTTGGAGCTTTATGGATATTCATGATGCGTAGAATGTCTGGAGGATCTGGTGGCGGTGGCGGTCAAATATTTAGTATTGGAAAATCTAAGGCAAAACTATTTGATGAGAAAAACGATGTTAAAGTTACTTTTGAAAATGTCGCTGGTTTAGAAGGTGCAAAAGAAGAAATTCAAGAAATTGTTGAATTTCTTAAAACTCCTGAAAAATACACTTCTATTGGTGGAAAAATTCCTAAAGGCGCTCTATTAGTGGGACCTCCTGGAACTGGAAAAACGTTATTAGCAAAAGCTGTTGCTGGAGAGGCGAAAGTCCCTTTCTTCTCTTTATCAGGTTCAGATTTTGTCGAAATGTTCGTAGGTGTTGGAGCTTCAAGAGTTCGTGATTTATTTAAGCAAGCTAAAGAAAAAGCGCCATCAATTATTTTTATCGATGAAATAGATGCTGTAGGTAGAGCAAGAGGGAAAAGCAATATGTCTGGCGGTAATGACGAAAGAGAAAACACTCTAAATCAACTTCTTACTGAAATGGATGGTTTTGGATCTAACTCAAATGTAATTGTTCTTGCAGCAACAAATAGAGCGGATGTTTTAGACAAAGCTTTAATGCGTGCTGGTAGATTTGACAGACAAATTTATGTTGACTTACCAGATGTTAGAGAGCGTAAAGAAATTTTTGAAGTTCACTTGAAGCCTATTACAAAAGCAGAACAACTAGATACTGAGTTTTTAGCGAAACAAACCCCTGGGTTTTCAGGTGCAGATATAGCAAATGTTTGTAATGAAGCGGCGTTAATTGCAGCTCGTAAAGACAAAAAAGCAGTTGACAAGCAAGATTTTTTAGACGCTGTTGATAGAATTGTAGGCGGTTTAGAAAAGAAAAATAAAATTGTTACTCCTGACGAAAAACGTGCTATTGCAGTTCACGAAGCGGGTCATGCAGTTGTAAGTTGGATGCTAGAGCACGCTGCGCCTTTAGTTAAAGTAACTATTGTGCCTAGAGGTCAAAGCTTAGGTGCCGCATGGTATTTACCAGAAGAACGCTTAATTGTTCGTCCAGAACAAATGCTTGATGAAATGTGTGCCACAATGGGTGGTAGAGCTGCTGAAAAGGTAATTTTTAATAATATTTCAACTGGGGCACTAAGTGATTTAGAAAAAGTGACTAAGCAAGCAAGAGCAATGGTAACAATTTATGGACTAAATGAAAAATTAGGAAACATAACTTATTATGATTCATCTGGGCAAAGTGAGTATAATTTTTCAAAACCATATTCTGAAGAAACTGCAAAAATTATAGATGATGAAATATCTATATTAATTGAAGGACAATACACTCGTGCTATTGCTTTACTTGAAGAAAACAAAGACAAGTTGAACCAATTAGCAGATATATTAATTGAAAAAGAGGTTATTTTTAAAGATGACTTACATGCAATTTTTGGAAAGAGACCGTTTGATAAAACTGAAGAAGAAGCTCCATTTGAAGAGTAAAAAATAAAAAAAAATTATCTTATAAAAATCTTAGTTCAAAACATCAAAAAGAACTAAGATTTTTTTTATCTTTGAAACTTACTATCTTAATTACCTACTAAAGATACATGAGTCTTTTTAGAAAAATTTTTGGAAATTCTAGCGAAAGCACTAATGAAGAGAAGGGGCAAAAAAGCCCTTATACTCCAGAAGAAAACACACCCGTAGATGAAATGTTTACCAATTTTTTTAAAAAAAATGGTGGTAAATTTATTTACTGTGAAAATCTTGAAGAAATTTCGGAGAACTTCATAAATATTCTCGAGGAAAATGATTGGTTTGAAAGCAATGTCTTATGCTACGAACAAATTCTACATCATTTATTAAATGACAATAGATTGAATATAGTATCCACAAGTGAAGATGCTAAATTTTACTTCTCTACTTGTGAAAATCTTATAGCTGACGAAGGATCAATTTTATTTTCATCTAATCAATTTAAACATAATAAACCAAATGAACTACCAACTAACATGGTAGTGTTTGCTACTACTAGTCAAATTGTTAAAAGCAAAGGCGATGGTTTGCGTTTTATAAAACAAAAATACGATAGTGATTACCCATCAAATATTACTACTATCAAATATTTTGAAGAAGTAACTGAAGAAGATTTTTTACATTATGGTAGTTCTCATAAAAATCTTTATTTACTGTTACTTGAAGATTTATAATATGAACGAAACTCTAAAAAGAGCACTTTCTGGAGCAGTGTACATAATTTTATTATTAAGCTGTATTTTTTATTCGAAAGAAAGTTTATCTATTCTATTTGGGGTGTTTTTATTAATTGGTATTTATGAGTTTTCAAAAATAATAGCAATAAATTTAATAGCTAGTATTTTAATTTCTGGTCTAACTTATTTTTTTTTATGGGATAGAAACTCAAATGAAATTATAAATAATGGTATTTCAATTTTTACAATTTTAATTTCAATTTATTTATTATACTTCCTTTTTCAAAAAAAAGAATCAAAAATCAATAATTACACAAAATATTTAGTCCTTTTTGGTTACTTAGTTTTTCCATTTATACTAATCAATTATATACCAATGGGGCAAAATGGTTATAATCCTAAAATTTTAATTAGTATCTTAATTTTAATTTGGACTAATGATACATTTGCATATATAGTTGGAAAATCTATTGGAAGAACTAAACTATTCCCAAGTATATCACCTAAAAAAACCATAGAAGGATTTTTAGGTGGAATTCTTTTTTCAATTATAAGTGGATATTTGCTTGCAGTATTTTTTATAGAAGCAAAACTAATTTATATTTGGATAGTTATTTCTATAATAGTAAGTATATTCAGCACTTTAGGTGATTTAATTGAATCAAAGTTCAAGAGATTAGCAGGTGTTAAAGATAGTGGTAAAATAATGCCTGGTCATGGCGGAATTCTAGATCGATTAGATAGTATTATATTTGTTATTCCATTTATTAATTTGTTTTATTTAATTTTACGATATGTTTCATAAAGAAGGTTCAAAGATTATTTTAGTTACACTTGCACTAGTTGTAGGTATAATTTTTCTTAGCGATAGTTTCATTTCAACTAATTGGTTGAAAAGTATCTTAATAGTTATAGCGTTAGTACTATTAGTGTTAGTATTACAATTTTTCAGAAACCCAAAAAGAGAGGTAGACAATAGTGACAATCATATTCTTGCTCCTGTTGACGGAAAAGTTGTGGTAATTGAAGAAGTATTTGAACCTGAATACTTTAAAGACAAAAGATTGATGGTTTCTATTTTTATGTCGCCAATAAATGTACACGTTACACGTTATGCATTAAATGGTATTGTAAAATATAGTAAATACCATCCTGGTAAATATCTTGTAGCTTGGCACCCGAAAGCTAGTGAAGAAAACGAAAGAACTACTGTTGTAATAAACAATAGAATTTATGGTGAAATTATGTACCGACAAATTGCTGGTGCATTAGCAAGAAGAATTATAAATTATGCCCAAGAAGGAATGCGTGTTGTGCAAGGAAAAGATGCTGGTTTTATTAAGTTTGGGTCAAGAGTTGACATGTATTTTCCATTAGGAACTGATATTAATGTAAAGTTAAATGAAGTAGCCGTAGGTGGAAAAACTGTAATTTCAAAAAAATAATGAATAAAGAGGGATTAGAAAATTTATTTGAAGAGGCTTTTGCAAACGCACAATTAGTGCCTCAAGACTCTGTACCTCAAGATCTACAATTAGTGCTTTACGGACTTTATAAGCAATCTACAAGTGGTGTTACAAAATCAATGCATTTTCAAAATCCTCAAGATATTCGTAATGCTTTTAAACTTAATGCTTGGATGCAAGTTAAGCATCTTACTATTGAAGAAGCGATGACGGAATATATTAAAATAATTAACAATTTAATGAAGGAGCGTAACATATGAAAACTCTATTTCTTTATTCTTCCCTTCTGTTTCTTTTGTTTTCATCTTGTAAAAACAACAACAATCTAGTTGAAGTTCAAATTCCCGATCCCGAAGTTATTGATAATGAAACATCAATATTTGGAAACCCTGCAGATGTAAAAACTGAAACCGGCCCGTTTGAATTAGTTCCGTTAAATTATAAATTTGAAGATTTTACTCCAAATTTAGATGGAAGAACAATGGAAATACATTATTCTAAACATCATTTAGGTTATGCAAACAAACTAAACAAAATAGTTGCAGAAAATAGATGGTCTAAAAAGACTAAAATTGAAGATATACTAACTAATATTGAAGTTACTAATATTGAATTAAAAAACAATGCTGGAGGTTATTATAATCACAATTTATTTTTTGAAAACCTTGCTCCAAAATCTGATTTAAAACCAAGTGACACTCTTAATATAGCTTTTCAAAGAGATTTTGGTACATTCGAATCTTTTAAGCAAAAATTCATTAGCACTGCTTCAAACCACATTGGTTCTGGATGGACTTGGCTTATACTTAACAAAGATGGCAAGCTAGAAATCATTCAAACTAACAATCAAGATAATCCATTAATGAAAGATGCTCTAATAAAAGGAAAACCTTTATTAAACATAGATACATGGGAGCATGCTTATTATTTACAATATCAAAACAGGAAACTAGATTATATAAGAAAAGTTTTTGAACTTTTGAATTGGGATCTAATAAGTAAAAAATATGATGCCTTAATTCTAAAATAAAAATAAAATTTTATTTTCTTAAATCTATAAATGTAATTGGTTTTCTACTCATTGGTGTAAAAACAATTTTATTTATTTCTACTAAAGGCAAAACTTCCACATTAGGGGCAACTCTTAGTTTAGCTCTAAAATGATCTTTTATATTGTCTAATAATTCTTTAGAAGTATTTAATGTGGCAATTTTTATTATAATTTCATCTGTACCAAATGAATTGGTTGAAATTTGAATAATATGCTGCTGTATCTCTTCAAAAGAAGTAAGTAAGTCATGCATTACTGGTGGATATAAAGTTGTTCCTTTATACTTTATCATTTGTTGCTTTCTTCCTAAAACTGGTCCAACTCTAGGTGTATTTCTTCCACATTTACATTTTTCTCTATGCAACTTCACAATATCCCCTGTTTTAAAACGAAGTAAAGGCATTGCTTCTACACCTAAAGTAGTAATGGTTAATTCGCCACTTTCTCCTTCTTTTACAGGTTTATCAAACTCATCTAAAACTTCTGTAATAATTAATTCAGGATGTTGATGCCCACCTTGAAAAAATTCACACTCAGTAAAAGCAGTACTCATTTCTGTAGAAGCATAGGTAGAATATAAATTTACATTCCATTTACTAGTTACTTTTTCTGCCAATAAACTTGATGTAAAATCTTGATTTCTTAACGTTTCTCCAATACAAATAACACTTTTTACACTAGAAGCGTTATAATCAATACCTTTGGATTCAGCATATTCAATTAACTTAAGCAAAAAAGAAGGAACAGCGATTAAATATTTTGGTTTATACTTTAATATAGAATCCCATTGTAATTCTGGAATTCCAGCACCAACACGTATTACACCAACACCAAGCTTACGCAAACCTAAAAAATAGGCCAAACCAGCCATAAACCTTCTATCTAAAGTTGTCATTAATTGCGCAACATCGCCTTTTTTTATTCCAGCACATTCAAAAGAAATAGCTTCATTATATGCTAATCTATCTAGATCATTGTTTGTTAACCCAAAAGTAACCGGATCGCCTAATGTTCCTGAAGTTGTAGCATAATCAATAATTTCGTGCATTGGAACACAAAAAAAATCATCATTATGTAACTGTAAGTCATTTTTTGAAGTGGTTGGTAAACTTTCTAAATCTGTAAGCGATTTTATATTCTGAATCTTTATATTTTCTCTTAAAAAAAGAGTTCTATAGTATGGTGAGTTCTCGCTTAAATACACGAGTAATTTTTGCAATTTTTGCTCCTGAAAACTTTTAATTTCTTCTGTATTTTTACTTTCTATTTCAGGAATCATATTAATTTCTTTTTTATACGTTTTAAATAAACTTCTATTTCCCGTTTTTTAGGCAAAATTGTAATCTCTTTTGTTAGCGCTTTTTCAAATTCAATTTGCGCAGCTTTATACCAACCTTTTTGGTAATAGTAATTCCCAATTTTATAATAAACAATCCATAAATTCGGATTTAACGATTGGTATTCTTTTATAAAATCAGAAGATATATTATCTTTATTTTCAATATGCACATCTAATTCTCTGTCTAAAACACGGTATTTTTCGTAATCTTTAAATTTTTTTGATGTAATAAAATCGTCTTTTTCTATTTTCAAAGTATCTATTGTAAATACATCAAATTTAGTGCTATTTTCTTTAAAAATCTCCTTTAAATCATACGCAACAAACTCGCCTAATTGATACGGATTTGATGAAACCCAAACCAATTTATCTTCTGGTTTAAAAACTATTGCATGATGTGCTAATAATTGATTTAAAGCTTTTTCATTTCCATAACCCAATTCCAAATTATCAAGACCTTCTTTATTTCGAAGAACTGCAACCATTTTGTCCGGATTCATTTTTTCTTGCTCCCCTAAAAGTTCCTGCATTCTATCCCATCGATATTTTGAATGGCTATCTTTTATGTGTTCTAAATTGTTTTTATCTTGTTTAAAAGCATCACTTTGAAAATGATTAGAACAAATTAATTGGTTACTATTTTGGACTTCATAAACCCCAAAATTATCTGGAGAAACTTCAATTAAGACAGCTTTTCTATCATTTGCACTTCCTATCATTATAGATTCGGAAACAAAAACTTCTCTTTTTTTGACAATTGCTATTGCTTCCTCAATTGTTGTTGCATATTGTAAAACTTCACGAGCTACTATTGAAATTGGCGTTTTTGCTACCAATGGAATTTCTGATTTTCCGGCGTTAATAGTAATAGTTAAACCTTCTTTATTCATACCGGAAACAACACCAATCATTCCGCCCCAAGTTACCATCATAAACGGATGGCCTTCCTCTGGATTTATAAAAGCAATAATTTTATCTTCTGCAAATTCGTCTCCAGCATAAAAATCAAAATTTCTCCCTAAAAGAAGTTTTCCATCTTCCGATTTATCGCCCCAAACTGCCATTGAAGAACAACCTACCAAAGCTAAATCTTGTAAAGCATGACCAATGTCGTGCGAACCATGTAAATATAAACTTCTTAAATATTTCGGCGCAATTTCATCAAAATCATCTGATGCATATTGAGAAACTCCAAAAATTTCTGCTTTATATTCGTTTGGAACATTTAAATATAATTTCCTATTATACCATTTCAAAAATTGACGCAGTAAACTTAATTTAAAATTAGACGGTACAATTTTGTTAATTTTTGTAAAAAAAACGCGTTCTTGTTTTTGAATGAGTTGCTCGGTTAATGCTCCAATTAACAAACCTCTTTCTAATGGATCACCAGAAACATGGAGTTCCCACATTTGTTGTTTATTTTTAATCAGAAAGTTTTTACCCGATGAAAACAGAGAATCGTTATGCTTTTTTACAACCGGAACTTCATTTTTAAAACCTTCTAAATTTGGTTTATGATGAAGTGATTTTGAAATTCCACAAGAACTTAAAACAAGAGTAAAAGAAAAAAAGACAACTATTTTTAAAAAATTACACATTAATCTTACTTAATTCTGTATTTATTTTATTAATTAAATAGTCCTTTCCTAAAATTTCTGAACAAGTAACAACTGCACCAATAGTTACTCCTAAAACACCATGCATATTTATACTTTGCCCTGTTAATAAAAGGTTTTCTAATTTTGTTTTAGGAGAAATAAACGTAATCATAGGGTTGTTTGAATCTTTAATATAACCGTAAAGGTTTCCGTTATGTCCGCCAATATAATCTCTATAAGATAAAGGTGTAGAACTATGAACTGATTTGATACAATCTCTAATATTAGGAAATTTTTTTTCTAATACATTTAGAAACGCATCTGTTTTTTTAGCTTTAAAAGCTTCATAAGCTTTTCCTCTTTCTTCTTTAGATGCGACAGTATTAATCGTGTTTTCCCATTCTTTCATTTCTTCAAAGCGCAAGTATGTAATTGCTGTTAAGCTTTCTGCCCAAACTTGTTCTTCTTCTGAAACATTCATAGAAGCCATATACGCTTCTGGCCATGATTCGTCTGTATATTCGTTAGCATTCCAAACCCTATTACTTTTATTAAAATGGTAATAGTTATGGTTTAAATATTTGAATGATTCAGGTTTAAATACTAAATAAAGGCTAAATGCAGATGGTAAAACTTCTAAACTTTGAATTCTGCTATAAAATGATTTTCTGAATTTATTTTCACCAACCATTTTTAAAGTGGTTTTTGGTTCTATATTAGAGATAAAAGTATCTGCAAAATATTCATTTCCGTCTTTAGTTTTAGCAGAAACTAGTTTTTCGTTTTCAAAACCAAAATCAACAACTTCTTTATGTTTATAAACTTCACCACCATATTTACGCAACTGTTTTATTAATTGCTTAGTAATTTGACTTCCTCCATTTATACATCTATAAGAACTTTGAATATACGAATTTACAGATAGAGCATGAACATACAGAGGAGATTTATCGGCAATACCAGCATAAAGAAAATTGGAACCGGCTAAAACAGCTTTCAATTTTTCGTTGGTAGTAAGTTCGTCTAAATATTCTTTTGCATTTATTCCCAGTAATTCATTTTGGTAACCAGCTCCTGGTTTTAAATTATATAGCGGAAAAGAATCGCAAATAAATTGAATTTTTTCGCAATATGTTCTAATTGTTTCTTCGTCATCTGGAAAAAAAACAGTTAGCTGTTTTATAAAATTCTCATAACCTTGTGCGTGTGGATATTCATTTTCATCATCATCGAATGAAATTTTATCAAAAGCATCTTCGTCTAATTTTTTAAGTTTTAATTCATCAATAATTCCTATATAACTAAAATAATCGTGTAGGTTTTGACCTTTAGAAAGTCCGCCAATATAATGAATCCCAGTATCGAATATCGTTTTATCTCTCACGAAGGTTTGTAAATTCCCTCCATATTGATTGTTTTTTTCTAAAACACAAACACTTTTTCCTTCTTTAGCAAGAATTATTGCAGAAACTAATCCACCTAATCCACTTCCAACTATTACTATGTCGTATTTTTTATCCACACTTTATTTCTTTAAAACTAAAATAGTTTTTTCTTTATTTTCTACACTAAATCCGTAGGATATAATTTCGTTTTCTAATTCAAAACTATTCATTAAAATTACTGTTTTAGCAGTCTTTAAGGATTCTAAATTTTCTATTGTGATATTTGAAGAACTAATTATAACCGTATCAAAATCTATTTTTGCATCACTTAATTTTTGAAGGTACTTAATTTTACGAATATTAACAATATAATTTGTAGAAGCTACGCCTCTTTTTTCTTCATCTTCAATAAAAGATTCTATTTTAATTAAAGGATGATACAATGCTAGCAAAACATCTATTTGCCCAAAATTATCCGCAAGATGTAGTATTTTTGTTTCCGGAAGCACTAATTGGCTTAATTGTAAATAGTTTGCCTTATTTAAATTAAAATCCTTTTTAATTGTATCTATAATTTCTTGTTCTTTATACAAAAAACTTAAGTAAAACTTATTTTTAAAATAATTTTCATCTTCTAATTGTCTGCGTAAAATAGAAAACTCCTTTTTATAAAACGTACTTATTTTTTTAGTTCGCGTACTATAATCCGTACCAAATTCTGTGTTAGAAGGTAAAATTCTATCGCCAATGACAACCGTTAAAGTCTCATCATAAATAATATTATCACCTTTTGGCAACAACTCCGAATTACCGTGAATATAAATAGGTAAAACATCAATATTAAATTGTTCTGCCATGTAAAATGCTCCTTTATGAAACCTTTTTATAGAATTATCAGAAGATCTTGTACCCTCAGGGAAAACAATAATAGAATAACCTTCTTCTACTTTTGCACGTAAGTGTTCTACTCCACCATCAATTCCTTGAGAAACAGGATAAAAACCAGCCAACTTAACACCACGTCCAAAAAACGGAGAATTATATACCCAATCATTTACCACAAAAATAATTTTCGGACTCAACATACCAATTCCTAAGATATCTAAAAATGAAGTATGGTTAGCTATTAAAATTGCAGGCTTTTCAAATTGTTCATTATTTAAATTAACAACTCCAATACTTGCAAATGGGTTTGTATAAAACACTGATTTCATAAATTTAGACATTGTTCGTCTAAACCAAAGCATTTTATCTTTTTTATTAATTGGCACAACAGAAATTACAAACTGCCCAATAAGAGACAAAATAAAACCACCTAGACCATAGTAAATAAATGAAAGAGTAGAGTGCACAAACATACGGAATGTTACTGGCGACTTCCCTTTTTTAGGTCTATTTGAAATGCAAATTTTAAATAAAATTGGATAAAATATAAATGTAATCAGCAAAGCTGAAAAAACTCCAATCAAAGAAACCGATGATATTGATTTTAATGCTGGATGCTCTGCAAAAATCAAAGCACCAATTGCTAATATAGTTGTAATAACGGCAAGTAAAATAGAGGTTCTGTAGGTAGCTAATTCGCTTTTACCATAAGTACATTCTTTTTGAAGCGCACTTGTCATAAAAATACTAAAATCTACTCCATGTCCAAAAATTAAAGTACAAACAATAGTGCTGAAAATATTTAATTGGATTCCAAATACACCCATAATTCCCATTGTAACAACACCTGTAATCAAAATAGGAATCATACTTATTGCAACCAGCTCTATCTTTCTAAAAAACAAAAACAAAATAAGCATTACGGCAATAATTGAATAATTAACTAAGCTGTTAAAATCATCTTTTAGTTTGCCTAAAAAAGTTTCGTTTATGTGTTGTCTATCAATTGCAACAACATCTTTTTTTGTTGAAATATATTGTACAAAAGCATCTCTTTGCTCTTTAGAAACTTTAACTACAGATGAAACAGTGAAAAAACCATTTTTAGAAGACACAAATTCATCTAAGAAAAATGCTTTGACATTTGCATAATCTTGAAAAGAAATTGGTTTAAAATTGATATTTAATAGATTGTAAAAATTATCATGCGTTGACGGCTTAAAGCCAATAGCATTTCCGTATTCAATTAAATTAGACTGCACAAAATTTTTATTAGAAGCAGTCCAAAAAGAATTCCATTTTTCAATTTTTTTAACTTGAGATTCATTAGATAGAACAACACCTCCAATTGAACTGAAATTTAAAATTTCACCTTCCTTTTTATAGGTATTCAAATTATTAAAAAGGGTGTTGTTTTTTTCTAAAACTTCCTCCATACTATTCCCATAAGAGGCTAAATAAATGGATTTAGAAGTTAAATTAGTTGCCGACTCTAATTTAGCTTCTGCAGCTTTAATGTCTTTAGGAACAAAATTTAAATCGGATAGATTATTATTAAAACTAACTTTACTAAAAGTAAAAAAACTAATAATTATAATTAGCAAACTAGCTACAATTAAAATTTTATTATTGTGAAAAGAAAAACCAGCAGTTTTATCTAAAATAGTTTCTTTAGATGCTGAATCGTTATCTTTTGGTTGGTATAAATGAGGAATTATAATCAATGAAAATAAAGCCGATACCAAAACACTAATTGCGGCAAAAACACCTAAATCTTTTAATGCTTCAGAGTTTACAAACAACAGACATAAAAAAGCAACTGCCGTAGTGGTACTACTCATAATTAAAGGCTTTGTAATATCTTTATACAAAGCATTTATGTCGCTATTGTGTTTATAATGAGTTAGAATATGTAAAGAATAATCTATCGTTATACCAAGAAGAACAGCTCCTACACTTAAAGAAATTGCAGAAATAGCATCTTTTAAAAAATACAAACTTGCTAATGCAAATAAAACTCCAAAAATGGTTGGTATGAATATAATGATTGGAATTATAATTTTTCGATAAAAAAGAATCAAAATCAACATTAATGCAGACATTGATACTGCAATTGTAGTAATTATATCGTGTTTAATTTGATTTGCATTTGCAACGGCAATTAAAGAAGATCCAAAATAATCAATACTAGATTTTCTTTTAAAATTATTATTTAAGTCAGTTTTAATTCTATTTAATTCATTTACGAAAAGAGCATTTTTCTCGGTTTCACTACCCGATAATATTGGATTTATAAAAAGCAATAGTTTTGTATCATCTTTAGTAACAACAAAACCATTATGCAATTTAAACTCGTCTCCAACGCTTAATTGTTGTAGTTTTTTCAATGCAATAAATGAAATTCCTAATGGATCATTTAATATAAAATCTTTAGCTACAATACCAGTTGGCGAAATAAGTGTTCTATAATTTGACTGTACTTGTTGTGCAATACTATCTTTATTTAGCTTGTTCTGTATTTGAAGGTAATCTTTGTCTTCTAAAAATAAAGGCAAATTTTGGTAAACAAAATCAAAAGTTTCTTGAATATTTTCTTCATTAACTTTTCCTTGTATTGTTTTTATATATTGATTACAAGACGTAATGCTGTCTAAAAAAACAGTTGCCATTTCTGATAAATCATCTAAAGAACCTTCGTGGCCTTTTTCAATGATAACGGTTACTTTATCAGAAAAATTTAATTGTTGCAAAACCTTTGCTGTAACATCGGATTTATCACTTTTAGGAATAATCCGAGTAATATCTTCCTCAAAATGAATTTTCGATGCAAAAAAACCACACGAAAGCAAAAAAACAAGTGCAATTGCAAATGCAAAAATTTTGTTTTTTTTAATAAAATAATAAAGGTCTATAAAAAGCTTGTGCATTTTTAACGCTAATTTATTTAGATGATTTTCTAAACAGCGAAAGTAATAAATAACTAGCAAATCCGAAAACAATTGAAGTAACAGTTGCTAAAACAACACTCCCAATTAAATATTGCGTGAAATTAATTTTTATATATTCAAAAACATTCTCCTTTTGAAAAACTATATCTTGTTTGTTAGAAATAAAAAAAGCGCCTATTTTTAAAGAACCATAGATAATAAATGGGATAAATGGAGGAAAGCTAATATTTGAAAACGTAAACGCTAATACTTTATTTAAATTAAGAAAAACTGCTAAAAAAAGCACTAATCCGGTTTGAAAACCCCAAAGTGGAGCAATTCCTATAAAAACGCCTAAGGCAATAGACAGAGCCATTTTAGAATTAGAATCTGCACTTGCAAGAACATCTTGCTTTACAAATTCTTTAAAGCTTTTTTTTTTGAAACTCATTATAAAGTTTCTAGGTTTAATATAAAATAGCGTAATTATTACAAGAATTGTATTTAAAATACTAATTCTGGTAAAGTCTTGAAATGGTCTAAAGTGGGTTACACGTTCGTTTGGATCGTATAAAATTTTAATTGGAATGTTTTTTACTGGAATTCTTTTCCATGCAGTTCTTACAATAACTTCAATTTCAAATTCAAATTTGTTTGTAAAAAATTTGTTTGGAATACTATTTAAAGGATATAATCTAAAACCAGATTGTGTGTCTTCTAATTGGATTCCGGTTTCAAACCAAAACCAAAAATTTGAAAATTTGTTACCAAAACTACTCTTCTTAGGAACATTATCTTGGTTCATATTCCTGCTTCCAATAAGTATTATATCTTTTGTTTCTTGCTCTAAGGCGTCTAAAAAAACAGGGATATCATCTGGAAAATGTTGCCCATCTGAATCAATTGTAATTGCATGATCAAATTTTAGTTCTTTTGTTTTTTTGAAACCAATTCGCAATGCATTTCCTTTCCCTTGGTTCTTTGAAACATTAATTACAGATATTTGCGAATATTTTTTTAAAATTTCAAAAGTTGCATCTGTTGAGCCATCATTAATAACAAGCACATTTGAAGTAAGCTCTAAAACACCATTAATAACTCTTTCTAATGTTTTAGAATTATTATAAGTTGGAATAATTACACAAACATTTAATCTTGAAATTCTATCAGATATAGTTTCTTCTAAAATCATTATGCTTGTTTTAATTAAGAATACTTTTTGTTTCTACAGTTGTAAAAACAGTTGATTGCTTACAATACTTTTTAATATATTCCTTTAAATCTTTAGATTGCTTATCAAACGTTTCAATTAACACTTTTTTATCTTCGTCTATATTTGACTTGTACTTTAGTATTTTTGGAGTGTTTTCTTGAATACTCAAACGTATTAATCTAACTTCCGCATTATTAGGTTCTTTTTTAATTGCCTTTTCTACCATGGTAACTCCTTGGACAAACAATTCTTTCCTTTCTGACTTGCTTGCAAATTTTGATTTCAAAGTTATTGCCGCACCTTTATATGCTAAAAAAGTAGCGTTATCATTATTATATTTAGATACTAAATTGAAGAACACATCTGTACTTTCTTTTGATTTTGAAGCATTAATATATTGTTCTCTTAATTCTGGAAGACCTTGATTAAGAAAGAAAAATAAAGAAAAAAAGATAGAAACAAATAAATTCATTTATGCTTTTGTATAAGTATTTGTTAATTTTAGAGCAATTGTATCTTCAAAATATGTTATGTTTTTTACTTTTAATTCTAAAGCTACATCTCCTGAAAAATCAAGTTCTAATCTTAATTTAGAATTAATTTCTGGATTTATTAACGCCATGAATTTAACATTAGATGAACTTACCATCGTTAAAGAACTTTCAAAAATATCTTGTGAAAGTTCTTTAATTATTTGCATCATGCAAACACCTGGTGTAACAGGATTTCCAGGAAAATGACCTTTAAAAATATCGTGTTCCTTGTTTAATATAATAGTTGCATTATATTTCATTTCTGAAATTTTTTCAACTTGCTCTACCGTGTAAAAATCCTTTAATAACATGTTTTTTTTATTTTAAATCAAAAGTATAAGTTCCTCCTACAGAAAACACAACATTTGTATAATCCCAATTATTACTATCTACAGGAATAATTCCTTTTTTAATTCTAGCTTCAATTCCAAAATTTGGAGTAATGTCGTAACCTAATCCAGCTGTAAATGCTAAATCTACACCATTAAATGAAGTAACACCATTATAATATCCATCATAATAATTATTATTATCATATGCTTGACCTAGTTGCTTACCCGTATCTGAAACTCTAATATCAATAGATGGTCCAACAATAAAACTAAACTTATTAAAACTAAATTTATTAATTGCTGCTATAGAAATATAAGAATTTTTAATAGTTCTATTGTAAGTATTATTATCAATTGGACTTATATATTGGCTTTTTGAACCTTGTCTAGAATATGTAATTTCAGGTTGTAAAGTGTACACTTTAGAAACTTTTAAAGCTCCAAAAACACCTAAATAAACATCCGTTAAAGAAGAGAATTTTTGGTTTGGATCTTCAATTTGAGTAAAATGAGCAAAATTTGCTCCTGCTCTTAAACCTGGCTTAAAAGTTACTTGAGCATTTACTTGATTTAATCCTAAAAAGCATAAAAATGCTACTGCAATTACTTTTTTCATATTTAATTTTATTAATTTAATTTTCTATTTTATTTAATTCTATTTTTAATTTAATATTATGATGCAATATTATAATATTATCTGCAAACTTATTGTCTTTTGATTCGAAAGTTATAACAACTTTCTCTTTACTTTTTGAAGCGCTAATTAATTTGAAAGTTTTATTATCTTGTTTTGATTTGAATAAGTAATTATACTTTTTATCTTGTTTTGATTTATAAATAATATCCAATTCATTTTCAAGTACTTCTTCTACTAAAAACTTATGTTTTAATAATAATTGAAAATCCTTTTTTAAAGTATTTACAATTAATTTTCTATCTAAATCTTCTATAATATAATTTACTTTAAAATCCTTTTCTGAAATTTCAAAATCTAATAATTTATTTCCAAAATCGGTTGTAAAAACAACTCTATGAATAGAATCATTCATTTTTTTAGCGACAAAAATTCCGCTCAAGCTATTCCCATAAACTTCAATTTGAGTTTTGTAAACATAATCCATTTCTGAATCAGAAAAATAATTATTGTAAGTAACTTTTTCTTTAGTTTCAACTTTTACTACATCATCTATCTTATATGTTTTACATGAAAAAAGTAAAACAGAAAAACTAATTATTAAAAGCCGAATCATCCACTTTTGCATTGATTACTTTGTTTTTAAAAACAATTCTTGTAAAATCATTAGATGGCTCAATTAATTTTACTTGAGAAACTGTTGGTTCGTTAATTGGAAAATACAATTCTACTTCTTTAATATATTTTTTAATCGTGGCTGTTTTAGGTGCTAGTTTTGTAATGTAAAACTCTTTGTTTTTAAAATAAGAAATCACAAACTCTTTATCATCAAACATATTTCCACTAACACTACCTACTATAAGTTTGTTTATTTTTTCAAACATTTTACTTCCACCATCAACAGTACTTTTTTTACCTTGATCATTAATATAAACCTTATTGTTTTTAAAAATAATACTGTACTCATATGGTTTTGTGTATTGCCAATTCAATAAATTTGGAGATTTAAATGTCATTTTACCCGAAGTTTCAATATCTTTTGATAAAAAATCCAAGTGTTTATATTGAATAAAATCTGTTTTTATAGTTTTAATAGTTTTTGATTCTTTTTCTACAGTGCTTTTAAATTTTGCAATTTCAGTAGCATTCATTTTTGTTTCTTGAGCAAAAAATAATGTAGTAAAAAATAAAAAAACAATACTACTAATTTGTTTCATTTGCATAAGGCGATTCATTTAATAAGTAATCTATTGGAACTATTTCATATTCTTCTTGCAAAAATAACAATAACCGTTCCAAAACACTAACTGTTTTTAAAGAAGTATCGTGAAATAAGATTATTCCACCTGGTTTTATTTTATTTTTAACTCTTTTGAAAATTTCTTCTTCTGATTTTATAACCGTGTCTAAAGATCTAATATTCCAACCAATTGCTTTGTAATTTGTCGCTTTTATTGCACGAGAAATTCTTGGATTTGTTACTCCAAAAGGCGGTCTAAAATACAATGTGTTTTTACCTGTTATATTTAAAATTATTTCTCTTGTTTTATGCAACTCATCAATAACTTTTTGTGTAGAAAAAATACCAAAAAAATTAGAATGAGAATAAGAATGATTCCCTACAATATGTCCTTCGCTGATAATTCGTTTTAGAATTTCAGGCTCTTTTTCAATTTGATTTCCAATGCAAAAAAAAGTAGCTTTCACATTGTATTTGAGTAAAACATCTAAAACTTTATTGGTCATTAAGTTTGGTCCATCATCAAAAGAAATCGAAATAATTTTGTCTTTAACTACTGAATTGTTGCAATAGGTTTTAATAAAATATTGCGAACGAATGTCAAAAACTCCCCAAGTTGTTATTATTAGCCAAACTAAAA
>Ga0102814_10000009_pt1 | contig 148884 bp, 173 predicted proteins | sample ColrivemetaGS741_FD_79112 | JGI IMG/M metagenome (GOLD analysis project Ga0102814, IMG submission 79112) | Estuarine microbial communities from the Columbia River estuary - Flood tide ETM metaG S.741 | ecosystem: Environmental > Aquatic > Marine > Intertidal zone > Estuary | place: USA...
ACGGAAGTCAAGGTACTTCAGGTACTAATGGTACAAATGGAGCTCAAGGTACTTCAGGTACTAATGGAAGTCAGGGAATAGCAGGTACTCAAGGTACTAACGGAAGTCAAGGTACTACAGGTACTAATGGAGCTCAAGGTACTACAGGTACTAATGGAGCTCAAGGTACTCAAGGTACTAACGGAAGTCAAGGTACTACAGGTACTAATGGAGCTCAAGGTACTACAGGTACTAACGGAGCTCAAGGTATTCAAGGCGTAAAAGGACCACAAGGAGCAACGGGAAGTCAAGGTATTCAAGGAGCAACAGGAAGTCAAGGTATTCAAGGCGTAAAAGGACCACAAGGCGCAACGGGAAGTCAAGGTATTCAGGGTGTTTTAGGAACAATAGGTTCACAAGGTATACAAGGAATACAAGGTATTGAGCAGCAGCATACTTTTTCATCTGCATCAAGTGCTGCGGGTCAATATGGATTTAGAGAACGTCAAGTGCCCGACAATGCAGGATTACTTGCAGCCGGATGGGTACAGGTAGTAGTAGGTTCAAAAACTTATTGGTTACCTGCTTGGCAAGAAGAGGGCTAGCAATTGACTGGGTAACTATTATAGAACCTAAAATATAGTTTTTGTATAATATAAAACATGTATGATATCTGTAAACAATCAATAATAAGAGGCGGAAGGATAGCTCCTTTAATTTTACCTTTTAAAGTATCTGACGGTTTAGGTTTAACTAACCCTACAATATTAAAAATAAAGAATAAAATTTATATTAATATAAGGCACGTTGGATACGCATTATATCATTCTGAAAAAGATCAAAAATTTCAGAGTCCTTATGGATCCCTATGTTACTTAAATCCAGAAGATGATATTACATTAACTACTAAAAATTTTATTTGTGAATTAAATCCAGATACACTGGAGATAGTTAAATATAAAGAGGTAGATACATCATTATTAGATGTAAAGCCAGTTTGGGAGTTTGTAGGATTAGAGGATGCGCGATTAGTTAACTGGGATAATAAGATGCAACTAACTGGTGTAAGAAGAGACACAACTACAAATGGAGTAGGTAGAATGGAGTTGTCTGAATTAAAAAACAACTTTAAAGAAATTTCACGAAAAAGAATTGAATCTACTGATGAAAACAGTTACTGTGAAAAGAATTGGATGCCAATATCAGATATGCCATATCATTATGTAAAATGGACATGTCCCACAGAAGTAGTAAAGTATGATATTAATACAGGTGTTACTACTCAAGTCTCTTTAGTTCAACAAGATGTTTCCTTTAAACGTGACGTAAGGGGTGGTTCACAAGTAGTTAAATATAAAGACTATTATGTAGCATTAACTCACGAGGTTGATTTATGGAATGATGAGCAAGGTAGAAAAGATGCACAGTACTATCATAGATTCATAGTTTGGGATAAAGATTGGAATATTGTTTATAATTCTGATGAGTTTAAATTTGCTGATGCTAGGATAGAATTTTCTTGTGGTATTCATTTTGAAAAAAATGAACTTTTAATTACATTTGGATTTCAAGATACTACATCTTTTATCTTAACAATGCCAAACATATATTTTGAAGAATTAGTTGGAATGAAAAATAACTCTAACTTTTTTGCTCGCGATACAGCAAAAGATATTTTTACTAAATATGCACTTGATTATGACAATGGCAAAAATAACTTTAACTTAGGTTTATATTATTATCAGCAGTCTCAATGGGCTTCATCGTTATCTTTCTTTTTAAGAGCAGCTGAAATTGATTTAGATAAAGATCTTATTTATGAGTCTTTGCTTTTTATTGCAAAATGCATATGCAACTTAGGTAGAAGAAAGGTAACAGAGCTATCGTTATGGAATAATGCACTTAGATTCTGCCCTACGAGACCTGAGGCATATTTATTCATATCTCAGTATTATGAATCCTTTAGTAAGTTTTCTGAAGCACAATCATTTGCAAAAATCGGTTTAGAATTCAAAGATAATCACGTTCCTTTAAATTCTGAGTTAGGTTATCATCATTATTATCAATTATTATTTCAAGAAGCCATATGTGATTGGAATTTAGGACAAGGTAACTCGGCAAGAAACAAACTATTAAAACTAGGAAAGTCCATATACCCATTTAATTCTTTCTATAAAGATTTGATTCAAAAAAATATTACTTCATTAGGTTCTTCCGGAGATCCATTTTTACCATATAATAAGTCTATGTCCAATAGACTTAAATATAAATTTACTGATTATGAAAAAATAGAAAAAAACTATTCGCAAACTTTTCAAGACATGTTTATATTATCTATGCTTAATGGTAAAAAAGATGGTAGATATTTAGAGATAGGTTCTGCTGATCCCTATCATGGAAGTAATACGGCTTTACTAGAAGAACTAGGCTGGACAGGGCTATCGTTAGAAATTTTAGAAAGAGAAGTAGAAAAGTTTAAAGAGCATAGAACTAATGAAGTAATTCTATGCGATGCTACTAAATATGATTATCAATCATTAGTAGGGGACTTTGATTATTTACAGGTAGATTGCGAGCCGCCGGCTACGACATATTATATACTTACAAAAATCCCATTTGATAAGATTAAGTTTTCAGTTATAACTTACGAACACGATCATTATACAGACATGGACAGTGTATATAGAGAAAAATCAAGAGAATTATTAAAAGAAAAAGGGTATGTAATGGTAGTGGGAAATATTGCACCCGATGATACTTCTACGTATGAAGATTGGTATGTTCATCCAGAATGCGTTGATCCAGTTATTTTAGACATTATGAAGCAAAGTAATGATGAAATAAAAAATGCAAAAAAATATATGCTTAATTCATTGTTGTAAAATAACATAAGTAAATTACATAACCATTTCATAAGTTTTGTGCTGTATAAATAATATTATAGATTTCTCTATATAAACAATTTTAAAGCTACAAAAAATAATATGATTGGTGGAAGCATGACGAAGTTTGACTATTTACTCAGAATAAGTGTGGTTATATTTGCCTCAATTTCACCTTTATTATGCCTATGTATTTCAGGGTATGAAGAATCATTATCTTCTTATTGGAATACTGAAACGCAACCTATGTTTATAATATCTAATTTAATAACAGGTTATTATTTAATAGGAATTCCTAAGTGGAGACTATCTTCATGCTTATTGCTATTAGTTACGGCTTTTTCTATAGAGTACTATCCTAACGTACATAACGTATTAGCTATTATATTTTTTATATCATGCATATATCCTCTTTACAAAGCTAATAATTACAGATTCTGTATGTGTATATATTTAATATCTATTTTAGCTGTTCCGTTTAGTTTATTAGTTGCTGAATTAATAGCTATACTTTCAATATGTTTATTTCATTTATTAACACTTAATAAATTATATAGTATTCAAAAAGAAAGAGTATGAATAAACTAACTAAAATCTACCTTTAAATCAAAATCATAATACTTGAATTTTATATCAAACGTATTAAATTGCGGAGTTACTGAGCTATATGATAATTTTATTCCAGTTTGAGATGTAAGTATTGGTCTATTAAATATTATAGAAGACACTGAATAGCCTTCATTATTTAACATCATTAGTCTAATAGGAGAAAGGGTTTGTTTTTTATTTGAGAAGTCTAAAAATTCAAGTGAATTTTCTAAAAAAATAAAATAATTTAAATATGCATCTGATATTTTCATAGTGAGAGTTATTTCTCTATTAAATAATTCCTTTAAAGGTTTAGAGCTTTTATAATCTTGTTGTTTACCTAAAGGCCTGGTTTGCTCAGCTGTTGTCATACTCCATGCAGGAAAATCTATTTGCTGAACCGTAGATGACATAAAATCATCTATGGTATCATACGGTAATATCAGACTTTGATAATAATCTTTATACTTTTCTTTTATTGAATCAGTAAAAAAATTTTCAGGAAATAGAAAAACAAAACTATTATTTCTTACGTTTAAAATCATAATTAATCAAAATGGCCTATTTGTATGTTGTATTCCCACTTACTAGTGTCAAATGTATTATTCATATCGATCACTACGGTATCTATGTATAATGGAAGTTCTCCCATTTCCTCGTCATATTTCTCATGAGTTATATCGTCGTCTATTATATCAAAAGAATCTCGCTCTTCACTTTCAAAGTCTAAGACTGCTCCTTCTACTGCAACACTTTTCAATATAAACATTATTCCATCTATTCCACTTCTTTTGTATTGTACATTTAGATCAAATGTAATAACAATCTTGTTTAATACGATTTCAGAATCTTCGCCTATATTTTCACCTTTACTAGTGGTCTTTGGTCTATTATATAAATCAACTCTACCATATACATCACTGTCTATAGTTTCTACATAAGATGAATCGTATTTAGATTCAAATAATTTTATATGTTTTCTATTTTTCATAATTTACGAACTCTTTTATGTATTTAAATTGATATGATTCATTTGACATTAATTCTTTAAATATATCAACTTCCATTTGTTTTATATATTCACCAACTTTAGGTCCACCTTTAATATTCATCTTATCCATTACATCTTTACCACTTACACTAGGTATATACTGAATAAATGTGCGTATTAATTTTTCATCTATGTTATTTAGTTTAGCAAATTTTAACATTTGATTATCGTTAACTGAGGTATTATACTGAGACTTTTTAATATCTAATACATTTTCTTGGTTTAAATGAAGAAGAGATTTTAAAAACAATATGTTTTTAATTTCTTCATTTGAATATGTTACTTTATTTAAAATATCTCTAATTTCTATTGAGTCATTTTCTCTAAGAAGTGTTGCAAGATTTATTATGTAGTCTTTTTCTTCTACATAGCTTGCGTTTATATTTAGATTTGGGAAAATATATTGAAAAAAGTTATATTTGTCTAAAAGATTCATAAAATATACAACAGAGGAAGATTTAGCAATACCTTTTAAAAACTCATCTCTGATTCTTTCAGATGATATTTGATCTAAATCAGGGTCTTTAAGTAAATAATCATGTATACCTTTATCTAATTCTGAACCCGTTACGCCTGCGAAACGTATAGCTCTAAGTTTTCTTAGTTTATCGTCTGAAAAGCGATCCGCGGGATCTCCTACTGTTTTTACAACTCCATTTTTTAAATCGTCTATTCCTCCTACTAAGTCTACTATTTCTTCTGTTTCAATATCGTAAAATAAAGCATTTATAGTTAAATCTCTTCGTTTAACGTCGTTTTCTATAGTGGTAAAGGTAACATCATCAGGTCTTCTTCCAGTTCCTACATCTTCTCTAAAAGTAGCTATTTCAAATTCTCCGGTAGGTGTCATAGCTAACCATATTCCAAATTGCTCGCCTATAGGTAACATCTTATATATAGGAGATAACATTCTATTTACTTCATCGGGTAATGCATCAGTAGCTAAATCATAGTCCTTAGGGGTCATTCCAGATAGTGCATCTCTCACTGCGCCTCCTACTAGATATAACTTATATCCATTCTTTTTAAATACATCTCGTATCATTAGAATGTCTTTTGGTAAATCTATGGTATATTTCTTTTTTATTTTCATAACTATTCGCTAGGCGGGTGATCTTTGTCTATCCAGGCATTGTTTATATTTACACCTGTATCTTCTAATTTGGTATTTAGGCCTATTTGATTTATAGTATTTCCTTTATAGAATACAGAGTCTTCGTTAAAGCTAGGAAAATACGTTTCCATATCTATACTAAAGGTTATATTAACTCTTTGATCTGTGGTATAATCAAAATCGTATTTTTTTTCAAAGGATTCAGTATCAGGAAAAGTAAACTGTCCAGGTATTCTAACGCCTTTGTACTGGAAATAAACAACTCTATTTTTATAAAATAAATCTATTAGTCTTTCTATTATTTTAAATGTTTTATTTAAATTATCACATATTATTTTAGCTGAGAATTTTAACCCCATTGGCATACTATATAATCTAGCTGAAAATGCTTTATTTACCTTTTGATCATTATCATCAAGAACCTGTTGATTAAAACTACCTCTAACAAATTTATTGGTTATATCGCTAGTTTTTATCTGAAAGGAATCTAAGGTTATAATGCCTCTTGGAACTATATCATAATTTCCTTCAGCCATTACTGGGACTTTACAGCCATCTGGGACTTGTATAAAGAAGTCTTTCATGAAGCCTTCGTCCGCCGCCATATTATAAAAGAAAGGTATCTCATGTTTTTCTATTTCTCCATTTCTAACTAGGTCTATTACAATTTCCCTGTTTAAAATGTCTAACAGTGCTAATACAGCATTTCTTAAAAAGATATCTTGCGTATTTGAATTTCTTATATTTTGATTATCAGTATTCATGTATTATTATTATTTATCTATTTCTTGTTATAAAAGGTACCTTGACCTGAGGTCTACAATTATCTATCAATAATAACATAGATTCGTCTTTTATAAATTGCTGACTTAATATAAAGTCATGTTGTTCTTCTTTTATCATAGTTTTAAATAATCTAATATTAGATATCTTTAAATTAGAAGTAGGTATTGTGTATGGCTGTTCTAGATTAAATGTTTTTTCTTGCATGGAAGATACATTTTCAAATATTTTACTAAAATCTGTATGATTAGTTAAATCAGAAGGGTCTTCTATCGTTTTATATAGGTAAATTCCCATTTGCTTAAATTCATTAGATATAGAAATAACAGCAGAATGCCATTTTCCAGATTCAAAATTATTTATAGTAAAGGTACTTAAAGAATCATTTACTTTAACGTTCAATATTAAATCTCCTTCTGGCTGATCGCTGAAGTATTTATTAAATTGAGCGTAAAAATATATCCCAGATTCAGATTCGTTATCATAGCCGTTTATAAAACTAATTATTTCAGAGTTTCCAGGAACATTAAACATACATGTATATGATAAATTGTCTATTCCATTTGAACCAAATTCAGGAAGTCTATTATATACAATAGAAGTTTCTCTTAACTTTAAAGTAACTGCTGGTTTAGAATCAACACTACTTGTCATTATATTTCTTTGATTGGTAAAACTTAAATCTTTATATGCTTCTAATTGTAAATATCGGCCAGATTCAGACTGACCTACGTGATCAGGTAATGTATCAAAAGGACCTCTAACTCTTAAATATTTTACGTTTATTCCTAATACATTTTTATCATTTGTCATTAATGAATTATTTTGCCAAGTCTTGAAAATAGGACTATCTTGATATGCTCTAATTACGTTATATGATTTTTTGTCATTTACAGTTCCCGATGCGTCTACTAATTCTTGAGAAGTAGATGTTAGCGGGGAATCACTAGTTAAAAAATAATCGTTAGAAGTTGCTTCTATTCCACTAAGGTCATAATAATTTTCCATTAGCGATGCAAAATTAAAGTTAAACTTTATATTCTTTATTTTTAGATCAGGATGAATAGAGCCTCTAGTAATGTCATATCTAGTAGATATAGTTTCATATTGCTGAGGCATTTTAGCGTCCTGTATGTCTTCTTTGACCTCCTCTGCAAACAGTTCTTCAGCGCTAGTTATAATATTATCCATGTATTGACGATTTTCGTCTTTCATTAACATGTCAATGTTTGGATTAAATTTATAAAGTTGTATTTTCCAAAAACTGGGTTCCATCATAAATCCCCTGTGTAAATAGGATCCTTGTATTTCAAACATCCTGTTGATTAATGGAAAATATAAGAAATCTCTTTTTCTTGGTTCTGCTTCGTTTCCAAAAACAGATTGAAAATATCTATGATCTACATGTATTTCAAAAGGAACTTCAAAGTCTATTCCAAATTCAGAAAATTTAGGCTTATTGTCTGGAAAATTATTATCAGGTACAAGTATTTTTACACATTTCCTATCAACGTTTTTATATAGTGTCCATTCTTTAAAAATATAATCTCCACTGTCTGATTCAGGAACAGTTCTAAAATAAACAACTTCGTGTCCAAAGATTTTATTGGTATGGAAACTCAGTTCTTTATAAATTCCAATTGCACTATCTACTTGATAGGGTCTAAAACTAGCCTCTCTTTCAAATATAAGAGCTGGGCATTTTTCGTCAGTACAACACACAACGGGCGTTAAAACGTTAGGTAAACCTGGATCATTTCGTTTTGCTCTTATTTTTATTTCATCTATTTCTATTGGAGACTCTAACTCTTCAAAGGTACCGTTATCGTATTCATATTTTATTTCTATATAGACGCATTGATCTGGTTCTATTTCAATACTCTTTACACTGTCTAATCCCAAAGGGTCTATTGATTCTGGAGAAAATCCATACCAAAGAGACCAATCTATATTGTTAGAGGAATATCTAAAATATCTTTTTAAGAATGTTAAATCAATTGAACCGGGCGAAGTAGTTTCAATGTCTTCTAATATATCAGATATACCTGTTATTCCTGTAATAGGGTCGGCTATAGAAAATATTCTAAAATTTTTACTAAATGTTAGCGTGTTTGAACCTGATTCAGGTATGATTTTTATAGTAATGTTCATTTATACGATATATTATGTTTGTGTTATATACTGTTATTTATTTAATTTTACAATACTCTATTATGATAGAACCAATAGATCGTTTCTTTGTAAAATATATAAAAATAAACGTGTTAACTTTGAAGCCTAAAAATATTTTAGATCCAATGTGGATCGCTAAAAAAGATTATATTGATTCTGAATACTTTAATTATGTATTACTAGCGGCTGAGCAAAAATATTCTAAAGAATTAGAAAGCGGAAATAATGAATACTTTTATGAAGTAATGTTTCACTATTTAAATTTAAATAATTTAGTACTGGATGGAAACATGTTTGATTTTAAAATGAATTCTTCATGGAGAAACGATAGAATTATAGAAATATCAAATGAACTATCGCTTTTTTATAAGAAGGACAATGAAGCGGGTGAAACTGTAAAGCGAGCCAATGAGATATTTAAAAGTCTATGTATAACTTACCTAAAGAAACAATGCGATATATTTAACATAAAAGATTTTAATGTGTATTATGTAAATAGTAAGATACAATTGTTAAATACAATTTATGTTTTAATAAACGTTAATGAAACGCAATCATATGAAATATGGAAATTAAAAATGGACAGACGTTTTTCTAAAGGGTACAAATTTTTAAAAGTTGAAACATTGCATGTAGAAAACATAGAAGAAACTCCTATTAAAGATATTATTAAAGAATTAAATAACGTAGAATTAAACAAATTAGACCCAGATTTAAATTTACTTTTTTGTATATGTAAAAATAAAGAACTAGACCTAGATAACATATCCGACTCTATAAAAAATACAATTCTGCTAAATAAACTAATGGCTAATGAGAGCAGATTTGATCCAAACTTGCTTGAAAATGCACTTGATATTATATTAGACGAAAATATCTTACCGTTTAAACTATCAGAAGATTTTATCTAAATAATTCTAAGATAAAGAATCAACAACAACTAATCCTTTACTTTCAAGTACTGATTTTATTTCTTCATATGATACTTCATATAGTGTTTCTGAAGAAAATAATGAAGTAACACTGGGACTTCCCTGGTTACTTATTCCAAATCTCCTAGGAATCATTTGAGATAAAACTGTACTATTAGAGTTGCTTTCTCTAGACTCTTCATTTAAGTATAAGTTAACCCATACATCACAGGCTCTGTTCTTTGAAAAAGCTAATTTTTCTATATTTAAATATGCAGCTGAGGTTATTCCTCCGCTTGTTGCTATTTCAGTTGATATTTTTAATCCCATTTTATTTTTTATTTATTTTTTCTATATTCCAAATGTACGATAATAAGCTTGCGCTGAGCCTGTTGCACTAATATCTATTTGAACTCGACAGTTGGCCGGTACTAGTACGTTTCCATACGCTTGAGGTGTACCACCGCTATATCGTTCTCTGTAATTAGGAACATATATTCCGCTTAATGGAGCAGTTTCAACGCCTATGTATAAATATGAGTATGCTCCGCCAAACCAGAAATATGTAGTTTTATCAGATGATAATACAGGAGTAGTAGCTTGACCACCGGATCCTGAGGCAGTAAAAAATAAACTAATAGCTGTAGTAGCACTTTGTAATGCGCCAACTTTATCTCCACTTACTTGCAATTCTCCGCCTACGATTAAGTCTCCTGATAGATAATTACTATCTTCTCCAAAAACTGTTATTCCTTGCACAGATCCTGTTGTAGTTATTCCAGCCATATTTATAGAAATAGCTGATATTTGAGTAACATTTGTAACATTAGAAACGGTTATAGCTTGGGGATAGACGACAGTAGCATCTATATTATTCATAGCAATGCTCTGCCCTATCGTAAAAAGAAGTGCAGAAGCAACAACATCTGATATATCATTGATTTTTATATCTTGACCGAGTATGGACGGGAAGCTGGACGGCGCTGTCGAATATTTAACTCCATTTGCTTCTATAGAGACACCTGTTACAGCGTTGTTAGTCACATCAGTGATACTTTTAGGTTTAATTGCTACGTTAACTCCACCATCGGTATGTATACCCTGTCCACTGTCTACCCATAGGCCTCCTGAACCTATAGTTGCAGAATTTCTAACCTGTAAATTTTTACCAATTGAAACGTTATTAGATACTTTAATATCTTTAGATTGAATATTTCCTATCATGGCGGTAGGTGCGTTTATTCCATCTATTTCTATAGAACGTACACCGCCTGTATCTGTATTATTAGTTACGGCAAGAGTATAAATCTTATTACCAACCATAGTCATTTTTCCGGGTTTCCCATTACCTGTTCCAGTTCCAAAGGTCTCAACGGGATCTAACAATAAAGGAAACGAATAATCTGTGATATCGTAATTTATAATACACGATCTAGCATTAGCCACATCTTCTGCATAGACATATAAATATCTACCTGATATTTCAACGTCATGGCCTGTGTAATTAACGGGGAGAGCAGTTGCACTTATTAAAGCAGGTGTAGATGAAATTCTATTTGTTCTATATATGTATAGTTTATTTAAGTAGACTACAAATATCCTATCTCCTATTACTTTAATTGAACCCGAGATACTACCGGTCGTAGGAATAACTGTGAAGCTATCTATAGTAGTAGCATTTGTTAAAGTTGTACTTAACTTAGTTGGTTCGTGTAAAGATACTTTATAGATTTGCAAAGCTCCTAGTGAAGTCATAGACAAAGTATACGCTACGTTATTCTGTATGTCAAAATCAATATGTCTACAAAGACTCTTGGTATCTATATAAGCGCCATCTACATACGGACGTCTTGGGTCAGTTATATCAATTGCTATTATATTGGAATCATTTAATGCAGTATCTGATTTATCTGTCATTACATAAGCCCAGTTTCCATTTATTTTTACTCTTCTAGAATAATTTAGATCAGGAATGGTAGCACCTTGATATGTCGAACCTGTCATAAAAGAGGAAAACGTTGTGGACGCACCTAGCCAGGAAACAATTTTAACGTCTCTTTTATCTGAATCTAATTCAAACACTAAAAATGAATCTTTGAAATGAACATCTGGGCTAATTGGAGGGGCAAAAGAAATGGGTATTTTTCTAACTATTATTCCATATTTTCCAGCAAAAACAATATCTCTAGCGTTAGTTAGTGGAATTGATCCGTTAAACACACGACTAGAATTTACGTATCCAGGAAAAGGCCCATCTCCATGTGGGTTTCCATGTATATCATAAGAGTCACTGCCATCTCCTGCATTAATATCGGAATTTTGAACAAAGCTGTTTACTAGCATTGTAGAATTAGGATCTGATATGTCCCATATTTTAAGAGTACCTGCGACACTAACAGAGGCAGGTAAAGTACCATTGTTTGACTGTACTGCCATCAAATATTGGCCATCTGAAAATATATTACCATAACCTTGTGCATCTGTTGTCGTTTGAAGAATGGAATCTAGCATTTCAGATTCATAAGGGCTATAGCTATCTGTATATATTTTATTTAGAGAACCTTTATCAAAGTATAAATCTCCTTTTATGTAAGTTCTGTCTAAAAAGTCACTTACATTAATAATACCATAGTCTCCATATAAAGATGTTGGTAAGGTTCCTGTTAGTTGACTCTCTATGTTTCTAACGATTCCTATAGAAATAGAATAGTTATCAAGTTTAAATTCTATACCGTCTGATGAAATATCTAACACTGAAGTTTCTTTTAAAGGTTCAGATGTTCCTATTTTTGTATAAAACCTAGATTGTTGAGGAGTTCCTGTGTCTATATTATACACGGGTGTTTCGAATTCAAAGAAACCTTGTTGATCTATAAGAGTTAGATTACCCTCATCTTCAGGTAAAGTTAATGAAAATTTAGCTTTGTTAATAATTTCATTAGACAACGGATAATAACTAGGTGTAGATATAGACTTAGTATATTTTAATTTTAAATTATTATTGATTTCACTAAGCAAGGTGTCTGGACCGTCTGTATATAAAGAACCTAATTCTAAATGGTACCTTCCAAGAGGCGATGCTGTATGATCAACCGATATAGTTTGTATAGCATTAAATTCATCATCTGTGCTTGCTGGAAAATTATCTATTGTAGTAACTTTTTCATTCCAATTATTGAGAAGCAAAGTATCATTATTAGCAGAATTAGCTAGAGTAATGTCTGTGTTTATATCAGCTAAGTCATTTCCATGTCTAGTGAATGTTATATACCTATTATCGTCTGGGCTAGCTAGTCCAAACCCTCTTATAAAAGGAGTAGATCCACTTGATATAATATTATTTACTATACTAGTAAAGTCAGTTATTTGAATCCAAGTGGATGGAGAACCTTGATATTGATATACACTGCTGCTTATAGTTTCTAAGTAAAAATCTCCTATTAATAAATCTGTAAAAATCTGAGTGTTAGGATCTCCTACTCCAACGAACCACTTATTTCCTCGTTGACCGTTGTCGCCTTGAATACCCTGAGGTCCAGCGGATCCTAATGGACCGGCTATACCCTGAGGACCAGGTTGACCTATTCCTAATTCTAATAGTTTGTTAAAGTTAAAATTTACCTTGTCTACATAGATATCCTGTGCATCAGATGAAAATAGTTCTTTAAGATTTATAATGACTGCCATGTTTAAATAAATTTCATTTTAATTTTTGGACTAACTAAGGTTCCGCTCTCACTGTTTTTGTTAAAGCTAAATCTCAATATCAATCTTTCATATTTATTTATCTCTAGATTTTTATTAATAAAAAAATCTTGCTCATTACGTTGGTTATCGTCTAATGAAACAAATTTTATATTATTTGAGTTATCAGGAGTTTGTAATTGAGATACTAGTTTTCTATCTTGTTTTGTATAAAAGAATAGCTCCTGGGTTTCATATAATTTTAATATATTAAGTTTGATATATTTGTTTACATATTCATCTATAGATTCATAAGGTCCTAGGTATTGTTCTTCATTTACCAAGTACTCATAGAATTTATTAGATATGCCAGAATCTGTAAAGTACCTAGTTAAAATATTATTTAAGTTTATGAATCCTTCTATTCCTTTGGAAGTTTCTTTTGAAACAATTTCTATGTTATCTAAGTTAACGTTCTCTAATAGTTCTAGCTCAGATAATTCTAAAACATTGTAATTTTCTAAAGATACTTCATTTGGTAAATTTATAAGTTTTCCAATAAAAGAATCATCTTCTTCTATTCTAAGGGAACCGGCTACCGGTTTAGAAGAAGATTTATCTAAATATCCATGATGAAATCCAAATTCCCAATTAGAATTAAATAAGAAGTATGGTTTTTTACCAATTGCTATTTCATCTATTAGCTCGTATCTAGGTTCAAAGGAGTCGTTAGCTTCTAAATCTAGTATTTTAATTGGAGATATTTTTATATGAGAAAAATTTTCGATTGTTCCAAATGAATCAACACTTGTGTTATAAGAAACATTAGCTAAATCTAAATTTTTTAAAGTAACATTTTTAGTAAAGGTATAACTAGAGTTAAAAAACAATACGTCTGTAAAGATAGGTTCAAATGTTCCTTTGTATCTGTTTATTTCATAGTTATTATCTAATTTAGAGGTATAATAATCGTAACCTATAGTTTCTATAAAAGAAAAATTAGAAGGTCTATTGCTATCATATAAAGCGGCTAACCCTTGTTTTTTAATTATAGTTTCATTATCAGGTATTTCAATATAATACTTAGGTGATGCTATTTGAGTTGGTGTGCCGCTTGAGTCTAGTTCCCAACTTTCATATTCTATAAAATCGTTTAATTCGTTTACATATTGTTTGAATCTTGCAAAAGAAAGTTTTTCTATTATTTTTTCATAATAACCTTCTCCTGAAACCATAGATTTAAATGTAAATAGATCTCGGTATACCGGGGTTGGAATACCTGTTGGGATATTTCCAGCAAATGAAGAAACATTGCTTGTTAAAGATATATTTACACCTGAAGGTAAATTTTTTATTTCTAAACCATTGCTTACTGCTTTTAAAACTCCGTTATTTAGCAATGGAGTAAACCCGGTTTGAGTGTCTAAGAAAGAATCAGTTGATATAGATTTAAATCTAGGGATAATAAAAGTATCAGACTTAGATTTAACTACTTCATCTAAAATATTAGATGGATAATTTAATATATTTGGGTTATCAATAGTTTCAATTAAATTAGAGCCTCCTAAGAAAGCACCACTTGGTCCTAAATCTACCTTTGAACTTAATTTTATGTTTGAATAATTATCAAGTATATTATTATATTTTTTATGTTTTAAAGAATACAATAAAGAGTATGTTATATTTGAAATATCTATACCAGTAGAAGGCTCATTTTCAAAAGATATTCTATAGTCTCCGTTAACCGTGTTATAAAGTTGATTAAATGGATCTAAAGGGTCTGGGGAAAGAAAGTTGCTAGTTTTAACTGATGTTATTCCGCTTAAATCCTGTTCTGCTAATTCTTTCCATAAATCTCCTATGTTATCATATGATCCTATTTGTAATTCTATAACTATTAATATAAACTTAAAATCTTTATGCTCTATTGATCTATATTTTATAGGTGGTTTAGTGTCATCATTTATGTCTTCTTTTACCGTTTTTAGAATACATGAAAATTTATAATTTTCAAAACGAGTAGTGCTTGGGTTTGAGATAGGCTTTCTGTCTGCTCCTAAATCATTTACGTTTATAACATCTTCAAAACTTACTTTAAATCCTTTTAGAAATGTTTCAAACTGACTAACTTCGTTTTTTGAAATTATAGAATATCTAGTTTGTGTTTCACCTACTTCTTTTCCTGCAAAAGAAGGAGTATATGTAAAATAATTTATGAAATAATCTTCTTCACTTAACAGCTTTGATTCGTCTAGTGGAACGTCAAAATAGCTATTATTTAACTTTGAAGTTTTTTCATCATTTAAATATTCAAACCTTGATTCTAAATAAAACCATTCATGTGTAAAATTAGAAGGATTTTGAGTAGTATCATCGTGACTAGGTGAAAAATTATTAAACCCAAATATTAATTCATCGTTTAATCTATAAGGATTATTTCTAGCGTCTTTACCATTTAGCAAAGACCATTTTGTTATATAAGGAATAAGCTTAGATTCTAAAGAAAAATCTTTTGTGTAGTTTTCTTTATAGTAATCATACTCTGTTTGAGTAATACCATTTAAATATCGTTCTCTTCTGTTAAATTGTTCATTATTTTCTTCATCTACTACTTTTGAAGGATCTTTAAGTAAGAAAAAGCCTTCGAAATCTTGTATTTCTTGATTTTGATCGTTGTATGGTATAACAGACGACCCTACATTAGACGTCAAGTCTACGTCTTCATAAGAAACAACAGGATTACCTGATTCAATATCATAAAATTTAGGATCACCTGTGCTTATTGGTCCAAAAACATCTCCACCAGAGTAAGAAGCACCATTCCATGTAATAGAAGAACCTCTCCCATATACTTGATATGTAGATCCTTCTTTTAATATATTAGTTTTACTAGGTATATAATAAAATTGATATAGGTCATTTATAGGAAAGTTTAAATATTTACTTGAATAGAAATCGAAATCAAAATCGCGGATAGGTAAAAACGAAACAAAACCAAAGGAAGGCCTATGTATTAATTTTAGAATAGCCTCTCCAAATCTTATGAATGGTTTTTCCTCTAATTCAAGAACAACGGCTATTTTATTGAAGTAATCGTTATATCCTGATGAAATAGTATCTATATAGTTAGACACTTTTTTTATTTTAGACCAACCATTTTCTGTTCTAACTACTACATCACCTATGTTGTTTTCTAGTTTTTCCCTTTGATCAACTTCCATTATTAATCTATTTCCAGAATAAGAAGAACCTCCTTCAAAATTAAAGATGGTACCTATTAAAGAACTGCCCGTAGAATTTTTTATTTCTATAGGGCTATAATCTAAGCTTGGTGATTGGAATTCAAATGAAAACTTAGTATCATGATCACCATATGAAGATGATCTAACAAATATGTACTCGTCTATTTGAGTGACCCTGAACGCTCTGTTTCTAAAATTACTTAGACAACCAATAATTGCATTACTTATTTCACTAGGATCACCCGTTGCATTAAAATAAAAAGTATCATAACCCGTTATATTATCTATATCATTGTAATAGTAATAGTCACCTGGGTTAGGAACAGATGGATAACCTATAGCCGCAATTATTTCATCATGTTTTCCATTAGTGTCAGTCTTAGTTCCACTTGGGTGATAAAATTTTATAATATCACCGTTTTTGAATTCAGATAATATTTTAAAGTATGAACTTGAGTATCCTGGATTAGATGTTGAAAAAGCTGTATCCTGTAAAAAGTCTCTACCTGGTCCAAAAAACTTACCTATGTTTATTTCTGTTTTAGATAATCTTATTTTACCAGTATCTAATTCATTAGACGAATTATCTAAGTCTTCGTTTATAGGATTATCGTTAAGTTTAAAAGAATATAGGTTTCCATCTTTATCATTAACATAATTCATATACATATTATCTTTATCAGAATAGGTATCATTGAATTCTGACATTAATAATTGAGTATCTTTATATGGAAAAAGTACACCATTTGAATTTTTTTGAATAATATTAATGTCTTCGTAATCTTTTACATTTCTTCTTATTCTAGGAGTATTTTGCCAAGTTGCACGTTCATTGTAAACTCGATCTATATCAGTTGATATTTTATCTAATTCTATTTTATTAATATAAAAACCTACATATCTATTAAAATCGTATTGATCGGAAGTTTCATCGTTAAATATAAATTCAATGTTGATTATATTAGGATATATTATTCCATTTCTTTCATATCCTTGTGTAATAAATTGTTCAAAATGCTTTAATGGAGCAGCTGATGAATAGAAATCAGATAATAATTCACTTTTGCTTCCAAATGAACCTGAGTTCATTAATATACCATTAAATTTAGTGTAAGAATCATCTTCATAATTCATAGTTAGCCCTCCTGTTGGAAAGTTTAAATCGGAAACGTATTTTCTTAAGTATGACCCGACTTTGCTAGATTCTGTTAAGTCGAATGTTTTAATTATTGTTGATTTCTCAAACATATCAATTAAATATTCGTCTTTAGTAAATGGGTATTTAGCCTTTGATTTATCTATTTTGTAATTTATAGGGTCGTTTATTTTAAAAATTACAAAATACTCAGGCAAATCTTTCTTTAAGTATATCGGAGCAAAGTAAGATAACCTTTCTTCGTATTGTTTAGAAGGAAAGTATCGAGCTCCGCTAAAGTATTCTGAAAAATCATACTGATCTTTATAATCATTAGAAGTCTTTGTTTTAGATAAAGTTTCATTTAATGAAAATGCTATTTCATTTGGAGTTTTACCGTTACCATAAAAGTTATAAAGGTTAGCTGGATGAGTTATACCAGGATTAACTGAGAATTTTTTATATTTATCGTCTGCTAATTCTGAAGATACTTCAATTGAATCTAACCACATTTGATCGGATTCATTAACTGTAAGTTTTACATTTGTTGTTAATTTAGGGTTAGTCCTGATTAACTGAAAACTAGTAGTATCATTTAATATTTTATTATACTTTATATTTTTCATCTATTTCTAGAAAGAAGCACTTGAAAGACCGCTTGCTGGAATAATTGGTGCATCTAAACTGGTTACTTTTTTATATTGACAATTAACTTTTAAATCAAAAGAAAATGGTACATCATCTTTTATATAGATATCTATCCCTAGTTTCTTAGAATATTTTATATTAGTTAATGCCCCATTGGTTCTGTAACCTCCAACATTTCCTAATTTGTCAGAACATCTGAATTGAAATAGTATTGGGATATTTAAAGAATTTTCCGAGCCCGTTATAATTTCTTTATAAGAAAGTCTTGGGTGATTTCCTTCAACTGATATGGTTTCATAATTTAAAGGAAAAGGATATAGATAAGCTCCACATGTATATTTACCTATTAAGTATTCGTCATTTGGTATAAACCCTAGTTTAATAGGATAATCTTCATCGCTTCTAAGTGGATTACTGACAGGTATATTAGGTAAACGTCTAGTTACTTGATTTAAATAATTTACTCCAAATACGTTTGTTCTATCTGTTTCAGAAGTTTCAAAATGAAGTGCGTGTGAAAATTTATAATAAACTTGATTTGAAACAGATACCGGTGTATTGAATAAAGGTCTAAATAAATCTTCTCCTTGAGTACCTGTAGAAAAATCCCATGAGTTTCCTAACGATTGTATTTCAGGATGGTCTACGTGTATACAAAATTCGCTTATTACACCTCCATCTTCAGGAAGACCTGTTACATCTGTTGTTCCTTTCCATACATTCGACCGCGTACCTCCATCCGGATACGTTGCAGTAACGCCAGGAGTAAAAGGTAAATAGTTACCGCCATTGTATGGAACGGTGTCTGAACCTACAGTTTGTCCATTAAAAGTATAACCTCCTAAATAATTCTCAAAAGTATCATATAAAGAATTAGATAATCCAAAATCTTTATATCTTGAATATAAAACTTGACTTTTAACTTGAGAAGATTGATTACCGGGCGATTGTTTAATACTACCTAATTCTGAACTTCCTATTTCAGTTATGCTTAAAGAAGGTAAATCGTACCTACGGTTAACGTGATAATCCTGATCGGGATTAGCCGATGGATCAGATAAAGGAGCTGCTTCGTCTATTCCTCCCATTAGTAAAGATATCAGCTCTAAAGAGGTTGCAGATGAATTTTCTATAGAAAGAATATATTGTGATGTAATAATTTGTCCTTCATTGTATACAGTTGTACCTCCCGTTGTATCTTTTATAAGATCTTTATAAAATCCAGCGAAAAGATCTACAGTTTGACCATTTTTTATTTCTGTACTATCGCCGTTTGGTGAAATTACTGATACTTTTATTACACCTTTTGCTTCAGATATCGATTGCTGTAAAGATTCTAGACTAGATTGAACGCTTCTTAATTGTTCAAATAGATCTACGACGTTTCCTTCGTTTGTAAAAAATCCACTTGATATATCCTTGGCTTGATGAGCAAAGAATCTTTCACCTGTTGTAAATTGAGAATCTAAGTGTAAATCAAGACCTTTAGCGTTCAATTCATCTTGAAATTCTATTCTAGATTTTTCAGCTATGAATCGGGTTGCAATTGCATTTCCCTCTTCTTCTGATTCTATTTCTGAAGGAAACTCTACCTGAACGGACTCTGACCAATCGGATTGAGCTGAGTTTTCAGGCCAACCTGCTTCTGAAATAGACTTAACTTGTAATTCTAGTATTTCACCTTTTCTAATTGTTATCGCTAATTGATTCACATTTACTGCGTCTGCGTCTGAAACGTTTTCATCTGCCCATTCATATAAACCTGTATTCTCATTAAGAGTTCTACTTTTTGATTTAGTTAATCGTTCAGTCCATGGAGAAAATACTGCAAATTTCTTAGTACCATTGCTTTCCACAAACTCGCTTTGAGTAGCATTAGCGGCAGTTCCTTTTTTGCTTAAGTATCTAAACCTATATTTAAATTGAACAATCTCTTGTTTTCCGTATTGGCTAGGTTTGGCTTCAGGTATTTGCCAAAATCCTCTAACTTGATATTTAGAAGAAGTAACAAATTGAGGTGTTGTTGCAACAGTCAAAGTAACATCTCTAACTAAGGTAGATATTCTATCCTGTAATACTTTCCTATCCTCTGTTTTCTTTTTAATTTCTTTTTCTATACGTTGTTTTTCAGCTTGCGTCTTTACCTTAGTTGTAATTTCAGCTTTTAAATCAGTTATTTTTCTATCTGTTTCTTTTTGCTGGGAAAGAGCGTCTTCTTTTTCTTTTATCTTAGATTTTAATTGTAACGTGTTTTCTGCCTCTTTTATATGAGAATCTATTTGAATAACCTGAAAATTACCTGAGTCTAGGACTGGCGCATCAGGCGTTTCTGCTAAAATAGCAGGTATCTTTTTATCTTTTGCTAAATTTAGTAGAATTAATCCAAAATCAGAAACAAAATTATTGTAATAATCTTCTAAAGTACTTTCACTATCATCATCTAATGGAATAGTTAATTCATTAGTATATACACCAAATCCTTTTGAATATGAATCAACTGTTAAGTTTTGTTTTTTACTTATGGGTTTTGCAAAAACTATTTCTCTTTCATTAAAACCTACGTTTACTTGTAACTCTGGAATTACGTATACACTAGGCTTTATCTTAAGGATAGATGCGCCTATAGTAATAGGATCTACTCCAAACACAGATTCTAAAACAACTTCGGTGTTTGTTGCGTTTACAGAAGTTACTTCATATTCGGAATCTTCTTTCGTAATTAGTCTATCTCCTACTGAAATAAACAAAGCTCCTTCTTCATCTGAAAGAACATCCGAATATTGTAATGTATTTAATATGTATTTTCTTCTTATGACAGAGACATCTGACCCAGTTGTATTGTCAGTTATTTCTTCTTCTAAAATTCTAAGTACATCAAAATCTCCTCTGTATCTATTGATTCCAACAGGTAAGTCAACAATATTATCGTCTTCTACATAATCTATTCCTTCTGCTTCTAAATCATCTATAACAGTGTCTAAATCTAAATTATTAACACCTTTATAATTCGTATCAAAATAACTTAGATCATCGTCTAAAATAGAATTAATAATTATTCTTTTTACTGAAAATCTATTAATATCATCAGTTACAATAGAACTTATATCTAAACTAACAAAAAGAAGAGGATTTAAAAAGGATTCAAAAAACCAGTTGTTTTTAACTCTAAAATCCGTTGGTACTGTGAAAGTGGTTTCATCGATGCTTTCTAACTCACTAATTAGTGAAGATATTTTTTGTAATTCAAATTTCCTTACATCTCCATTCTCAGATTTAATACCTATTACATCGTCATTATTGTTTATTAAAGTATTAAAATTGTTATTGATATCTTCTATTTTACCTTTCATGTATCCAAAGGATGGTACACTTATGTTATATTTAGAACCATCATCTTTAGTTTGACTAACGTCTACATTGTCAGATTTAGATATTAAAATATTATTTAAGCTATACAAAAAAGAATTCATGTTATCAATGTCAACTGATAATCTATTTAGTACGTCCTGTAATGAATTTTGTGTTTTAGGCATTTTTTCTATCTTATTTTATCTACTTCAAAGTTTAATAACATATTATCTGTACATGTTATTTTTAAAATAGGTGTATCGTTTGGTTGGAAATCTAGGTCAGTTAGATTTATTATATTTTTACCGAATGGACCTAATCCTATTTTATTAGTTGCATCAGTATATATTTTAACATTGTAAATGTTTACATCTATAGGATCTTCGAATATTAATTCTAAAGATTGGCCTTTAGACCAATTGTTACTTGTATCATCTATAAAAATATCTAGATCTCTAGATAAAGTTATACCTAACCCTGCGTTTTCATGTTTAATATAGTTAGTGTATTTCCCAAGTTTTACATTATTGTTAGTAAACACATTCGTTAAAGAATTATTTTCTATGTTATACTCTTGATTTGAATTAATTATTTTAAGTCTATTTGGAATAGTCTTATCAAGAGTTATTCCAGGACCTGCTTTAATTACGTCTAAATTATATGAAACTTCTATTGAGGTATTTCCATTTATGATATCATTTACTCTACTATTTACGCTTTCTATCATTTCAACAACGGCGTTGGTATTATTGAATAATGCTTGATTTGCATTTAATGAGGTTTCTAGATTAGAGACCCTTATGCTTAGTTCATTTAAGTCTTCTTGGTTTAGTAATAAATCTTTTAAACCTTCTACTTCTGTTTGTAAATTATTTAATTCAAGAAGTTTGTCTGAATATAACACTTGAAGTTGTTTAAACTGTGTCAGTACATCTAAAAATAGATCCATAGAAAAAGTTGAATAATCGTTTATTGATTTTTCAACTAAAACATTTTCAACAGAGGTGTCTAATTTTAAATTTGGTTTATGAGAAAACGCGTTTCCATTAGTTCCGTTTAACGGATCTGGCATATATTTAGTGATAGGAGGAATTATAAATTCTAAACCGTCCTGTTCTACTTTGTCTAAAAATAAAACTCCATATAAATTAGTTTTAGGATCTATCGGATTACCACTTGAATCTAAATTGTTAGGATCAAATACATCGTAATAAATTAAAACCGCGTTGTATTCAAAGTTTTTATTATTTACATAATCATTTAACTGAGTGAAAGCTTTTATTTCTTGATTTTCAGCAGCTAATTTATAATTCTGTAAATCAAAGTCTATACATATTCCATCTAAAGTATTTCTAACGTATTCAACCGACGTAGATCCAAACTGCTTTCTTATTAATTGATCTTCAGATACGTCATATTCTCCAGTTGAATTATAATCATCTGTAAAATATGAATTATTAGTAAGTTCAGTATACCAATTACCTGGCAATAAAGATGCTGGATCAGTAGGATCATCTGTAATCTCTGTGTTTACGCTTCCGTCATCTTTATCATAAAAAGCTTTCAGGCTTAAACCAAATGGATTTATCTCGTCGTAATGTCTGCCTTTTAAGTATTCTATGTCTAAAGGGTCAGGTGGATTATTAGTTATAGTTTGATTAGGGTAATAGTTTTCATCTTTTACAGATTTAAACAATACATAAGGAGTAGTACCGACATTAGTTGGTACATGTAAAAATATTTCGGTATAGGCATTATCAGCTGACCTAATAGAATTAACGACGTCGATATCAGCTACATACTGAACCATTCGTTTATACGTAGAAGTAGGATCATCTGGTTCTACAAATCTTTTATCTGTTCCTAAGGAATCTACATTTTTTTGGAGGTTATTAGCATCTGTAAATCTAATAGAGCCAAGTTCTTTTGCCCATTTAAAAAATACCCTTTCAGCTACTGTTAGCTTATTTTCATAGTTGTAATCATTTTGACTAACAAGCAATGCTTCTAAATTAAGAGCATAATTTTGAAAACTCTCTGCTAAGTTTATATTGTTGTCGGGGTTAAGGCCTTCTATTATTGGACTTTCTCCTGGTGCTAAGAACTGTATTTTATTATCAGTAGCTAAAGTATCGGGCGTACCTATTTCAGGAAGTCTTACTAGTGCAAATTTAGAATATCTAACCCCATTAGGATTATTAGTTAAATTTAATTGTATGTCTTCAATTGAACTTTGAAAATTATATAATATACCTTTCTTGTTCTGTATTGGTTTTATTAAAGGTGTAACTGCCATTTACATTAGTTTCTTTTTTTATGATAACGTCATATTAATATTAGACTTAACCATTATTCTATCAGCCGATGTTGAGTCTAAAATATAAATCATATCTACATTTGATGCGTATTCGGCGATACTACCAGGTGTTATGCCTAATGTAGATGTTCCATCATGTAAAGTGATAGGCTGACTTGTGTTTTGATTAGTTCCTGCTTCAATATAGAAAGGTAACAGCGCTGTGTTAATATCGGTTATTATGCTAGTTATACTCGGCTGTCCTTGTTCTTTTATATTTACTAAAAATATACTAAACACTGTATCTTGTGCTGGAGGGTTAGCTGCATCAAAATCTAATTTTATTTTTAATTCTGAAATACTTCCAACTATAGAACCACCAGTATATACAGAAGGATCTGCATCTAATGTTACAAAAATATTTTGTCTAGATGTATCAGTTAAGTTAATTACACCTTCAGCAACTCCTCCGTTATCCGAAAGAGTAACTAGTATAGATTCTTTGGATTCAGAAACTGATGACATATTATCTACTGAAGCGTTAAATGTAACGGCACCATTACTAATTAAAGAATCTGCTACGATAATACTATTAGAACTTATAGAATTTACTTGTAAAGTATCATCTACGCTTAATAAGTCAACATTCAAATTAGATTGATTACTTCCGTTTTTAGTCAAACTTGATATGATCTGTGTTGGACTACCTGTTTGAAAAATAAAACCCGTATCTTCCATGATTAATGAATCGGTTCTTAAAAAACTAATGGGAGTATTAGTTCCTATTGATAAGGAATTGGTATCTATTTCTAAATTGTTAACTAAGGCTTCTAAAGAATCTTTTAGAAGAAGCACGTTAGCGTTACTTATTACTCTTAAATCTACTACAAAATCTGTTTCTAAAATTTCCTGCGTAGGTATATCTATTGGTGTAAATGCCATTGTTGTTAATTATTTTAATTATTTATAAAGAATAAACTAAGAACTTAATACGTTTAATTTTCTATTGTTTAATCTTGTTTCAATATTTTCTATATAGTTTATTTTATTGTTCACCGTAACAAAGTTTTCTATTTCTTGTAAATATGTCCCTCCAGCGTTATCTTTTACTTCAACACTAATGTCATATTTTCCTAAATCACTGAACTTCCATACAAAGAAAGGTACTCCTTTTACTTTAGTAATTTCCTTCTTTGTAAACGAGTCTTTAAGCGTCCATATGTATTCTTGTTTTCCATCTAAGTTGTTGACTACAAAGAAAACCGGCGCATGTTGGGGAACTTTAAATCTTTCATTAAAAAACTTAAGGCTATTTATTTTTAAAGAATTTTCATCTATTGTAGACGGTAAGTATCCTATTTGTTTATCGTTTTCAAATCTCCAATAATCTTTATCTTGCCAAAAATAAGGATCCTGAACTGCTCCTGTTATAATATCGCTTGTTTTAGCAAATAGAAACAACGTATCTTCATCAAACATTGGAAAAGTATTTTTAAGATAATCAACCAATCTTTGAGAATATACATTTCTAGGATGAAAGAATGTATATTTACTACTATCTTTTTCTAAATCTGGACTAATCGGGCTATACCAATTTACATAAGAAAGTATGTGATACATATCTTTACTTAAATAATTAGCTTGGGCATGTATTTTACCTCCTATTATTTCATAGTTAAATTTACTTATCCCATTATGGATAGATTCAGCATTTAACAAATCAACTAATTCTATTAATGTTGAAAAATTAGGCAAATAATAAGTAGAATATAAAGATATTTGTATAGCATCTCCTGGAGTAGGATCTGCTATGTAGAATCCTGCTAAAAAATCTCCTTGATATACTAAATCAGTAAATCTCATGTAGTATAGATCTTTTAAAGTTTTTTGCTCAAAATCACTTATCTTGAATGGTATGTTATTTTTACCTAGTCCCCAGTTGTTTTTTGCCTCTAGATTGTTTAAAGGATCGTTATATGAAATAAATGAATCAGTGTTTTCATCATAAAATTCTACATCGTACATGTCTTTTCCTGAACCATATCTATGTTGAAAAAATGTTTCAAATTCTAATAAGTTTTTATATATGTCAAAATTGTTTAGACTAGTATTTAGTACATTAATTTTTGGAAAGTATAGTGTTGAAGTTCCAAAGTCTTTTACTTGAACGTTATCTAAATTATCTAATCTTAAACTAAATTTATCCTCTAGTCTAGAAAAAGCTATTATTTCTGGTTTCTTGGCTTCATCAACTGTTATCTTTTTAGAATAAGTACTAGTGTTTCCATTAAATGTATGTATACTGATATCTACATTATATTCACCAACATATGGTAAAAAATGAGGAAGCCTCTTTAGGTCTTTGGCAAGACCTCTGTATTCAAAGTTATATGGATTAGGAGTAGGTTTTGTTATTTTCCAAGTTACTTCATAAACATTTTTTAAATCTATATTTTCAAAAGTCCAATATAATGGCGTATTTGAAAGATCTAACCATGTTATTCCATTAAAAGTTTTACATGTAAATTTATCTATTCCTATTTCAAGTATAATAGGCGCACCGACTTTTTTATCAGGGTCATCGCCTGTGTCCCATGATAACATAGAAGATATATTTGGGTATCTTTGATTTTTAACAGATGTATAATACTCTTTTATATAGTCGCATATTGAATCTATATCAGTTGGGCTATATTTTTGAAAAGACGAATATGGATTAGGAGAGTTTTTGTTAATTCTATTAACACCCATATCAATTCCATTCAAATAGCTTTGGGAATAAAGAGGGTCTAAAGAAACTATAGTAAGCCTATCACTATTACTGGGTGAATTTTCAATACTAACCCTTTCGTTTAAATCATAATCTAATATATCCGTTCTGTCTGGCCAATACTTTATAGTAAACTTTTGAAAATAGATAAATTCACCAATAATATCTTTTATTTTTACATTTATTGGTATAATTTCATTTTTTAATTTCTTGTCTAACTGATTTAACTTATAGAATATCTCATCAACCGTAAAGTCAGTTGTTTCTACTACTTTAGGTAAACCATCATCATCGAATTCATCTGTTGCTTTTGTGAATTCATAAGTGAGAGCTAAGAATTCTGTTTTTACAAATTGCTTTCCTGATTTTACATTTTTATTTAGATTTAATAGATTAAGGTTGTCTATTTTACCGTCATCTAGTATGTCTGTTAGGTCTACTAAAAATAATTTGTCAAAGTAAGGAGAATCAACATTTACATTTTTCCAATACTCTTTTATATGAAGAGTGTCTTTGTAACCTAACATATTAATGAAATTAACTAATCCCTTATAGGTTCCTATATATGGATATATTTCACTATGATTTACAAGTAAACTTTTTCGTGTTGAATTTATTTTTTTCCAATCTGGATATACCTCTTTTATGTCGTATGTTGCTAGTATATTAGCGTCTTGTCTGTTAAATTTAATACCAAAGTTTTCTAACCATACTCTAAATCTTTCATCTTCGTCTTCCCCTTCTCCGTAAAATAATAGTTTGGCAACTGTTTCACTAGTGCCTGTTATTTCGTCTTCTAGGTAAATAGTTAAAGATCTAACATACTCTATTTCTTCGTTTGGGTTAAAACCTACATTCAATTGAAGAGGAACTTTTAAATCTATAGCTGCTCCGGTTCCGTTAGGTAAAATGTCTTCATAGGAAACTTTTATTGAATCCTTTTTATTAATTACATATTCTCCTATTTTAAATTCTTTTTCAACGTCATATAGGAAAAAAGGAGATTCATTGATGCTATCCCATTTAACAACTATAGACTGGCCTCCAGTTAATGTTGGAAATTTATAATCAGATCCTACTTTTTCAAGTATAAAAAAGTTTTCATTATCATATAGAGCAATAGATAATTGTTCGAAATACATGTTTGCCTCTAATATACCAGTGTCAGGGTTTTCCTGAAGGTTTATTAATTCGCCATCTCTATCAAAAAAATGAAGATTATCTATTTGCATAATTATAACTTAGTGTTTGAATTATTTATCAAAATTTAATTTAAATTAAATGGTGTATACTGAACTGTCACCGCCTGTGCTTAAAGATATAGTTTCAATAGTTTCTCCGTCTTCTAATCCTGTTTTTTTATGAATTTTCTTCCATTCTTTTGCATATCCATTTTTACACATTTGAGTAAAGTAAGCAAAAGCGTTAGGTGGACTTGATTTAGTTGGATCAAAATTTCTCCAATATTTAATGCAATCTACTAAAGCTGATTGTATACAGTCTTCTTTGTCGCGAGGATCTTTAAAATATAATCTCTCTACTGCTCTATTAGCTAGCATTACAAAACAATCTATTGTAAATTTGGTTAATTCGTCTGCTTCTTTAGATTCAATAACAGCTGCGGTGAATTCCTTGTTATTTATGTAGTTTTTATCACCCTTTTTTCTACGAGTTCTCTTTTGTTGAGGCATTTCATTTTTCGTTATTTTTTAAAATGTTATGTATCTTTACAATGGGTAAATATGAATCTATCATGTCCATGTAAGGTGATTTAACATTTTTTCCATTAAAAATAACGCCTTCGTCTCGGTTTAATAATTTGTATAAATCGGATTGTTTTGCTTTTTCTATTACAGGGTCTTCTTTGAACTTATTATATACATCTATCTTAGATGCATTACCTTTACAGCCTATGGCGTTTTTTAATTCACTGGGACTAAATACAAATATTTTCTGTATTGAGTCTGTTAATGTAAGTAATTTAGATTTTATTATACCTGTCGCCTGTGATATGTCTACTAAGCTGTTTCCTGATGATCCAAATGATATTCCTTCTATTGCTATTATATTATCTTTTGTTTTGGTATGCTCTTTTATTTGTTTTATTATAAAGTCGGTTAGTTTAATATAGTTTTCTAGTTTATTTCTTTCATTAATATGATATTGATCTACTTTTTTAGTACGTTCACCTAAAGAATGTAATTTTAAATTAGGATAGGTTAAAACAAGATCTTCCATTAATCTTGTATCTTTTTTAGTTATTTTATTGTTAGCTATTCCAATCCATTTAAATTCTTTAAAGTCTTTTGATATACATATACCTGGATAAAGAATAGAAAAATCTATACCTATAATGTTCATTCATAATGGATAATTTTAATAAAAATATTATATTGTAAAATATAAAATAGTTTCGTAGCTACTTTTTCTAATTTTTTTAAAAAAAAATAAAACCTTGTCCACGTGTAAAGTACAAAAGGGTTAGTGGGTGGGTACTTTATAATTACTTTAATCCTTACTTTTATACTTATACTTTAGTAACTACTATAGTAACGCGCGAAACAATTAAAATAAATGTTTAATAATATAATCTTTTAATTGAAAATGCTTTCCGCTACGTATTATTTCACTATTAAAGACGTTAGACTTTATAAGAGTCCACTTGGCTATTCCCAAGTCTGTTGCTCTTATTAAGGTTTTACCTTTTTCGTTTTCATATTTTATAAATTCTGAATCTTCATCTTCATATTGCTCAAGCTCTATTTTAGCTCCCCTATCTATGCTTGGCATCTTTGATACTAAAAACCTCGAAGGCTCTTCTAATAATTTCATTTTATATAAATAATGCGGACCTTTTTCGTCTTCAACGTTTGGGTATTTACCTAACATTTGTTGAAACCAATCTGCTGTTTTTACTTGATTGTACACTTTTTGTGTTCTTGTTATTCGTCCCGTATTATCCCAAGTATTTTGATATATTGCATCGTTATTTACTATACTTAAGATTTTTATTGTTCCAGGACCTTGTACTTGCTCAGGATCTGTTATTAATTCCCATTCAGTATCATCGTTTCTATCAAGAGTTATCCATGCTTCCCATTTACTTCCATCTTCTCCGATGCCTGTCATTACACCGTTAATATAATGATCATTTATATCATTTGCTTCTTCATCAGATATATCAGCCGTATCCCATACTATTCTGATATCATCTCCGGCTTTATTTTTTCTAATTTCAAAATGTTCCATGAATAAAAAGACACTCTTTGGTTTATTTATACGTAAAAAATAGTATTATATTTTTATAACAACAAATACATATTTTATGAAAACTTTATTTACATTAATATCAATACTGGTTTTTTCATTTTCTTACTCTCAAAACATGATTGTAAAATCACTAACTCTAGATAGTTTAGTATGGAAAAAAATTAATGAATACAGGGTTTCTAAAAATGTAGCTCCCTTTAATGCGTTTGAGTATTCAGATATTAGAGATTATAGTTATAGCGTAACTACTAGTAACTCTAAATTAGAAATGATAGAACATTCTGGAAATAACTTTCATATTTATAATATAGAATGCATTTATTCCTGGGTAAAAACTTATCCCGATGGTTTTTTAGATATAATCAAAGTTAAAGATTGGGAATATTTAGCAGACGATATAGTAAATTCCTGGATAGCGTCTCCTCCTCATGAAATAGGAATATCGTCTGATCAATTTACCAAAGCAACAATTACTACGATACTAACTATCGATTCAAACGCTGATAATTATAGACTTGATGCATCATACCATGGAAAATACTAATCAAAAAAAAAGAGAGACTTAAAGTCTCTCTTTTTATATTATCATTAAATGATATTAAGCGTTTGGTGATGGGAATTTAAGTCTATATGCAAATATTTTACCTGACATAAGTCCTTCTTCTCTAGTCTTATCTCCTCCAGAAGCTCTTGATCCAGCAGGTGTTTTAAAAGTCTTACCTGGATCGTTTGCTTTGTTCCAAGTATACTTGGCATGTTTTCCACTTCCTGGTTCGTCTGTTGAGATTTTCCAACTAATATCCATTGTTCCTGGTAACCTGTCTCCTAAAGCAGCTTTAAGGGCCATTGCTAATATATTACCTCTTTCATAAGCCAATTTAGCATTTTTACTTGCATAATCGTTACCAACTCCAGGGTCAGAATTACCCGCTGTTGTTTTTCCTTCGTTTTTATAAAGTTCCATTGTTTGATTAGCATTATCCCAAACCGGACTTGCTGAAGAAACTAAAGTCATAGTATCTATATAATCATTATCAGTTAATAACGATAGTATCTTTTTAGCTTCTTCTTTTACTAATGGATGATTACTATCTATTTTTACTCCGCTCTTGTCTTTATCTGATACACCGTTGTTATATGCTAGTTGCATAGCTCCTTCTCCACCGGCTTTAGCACCAACTGTTTTAGTATCTCCTCCTTTTTTTGCTATATTAATAGCATCAACTGTTGTGTTTGATCTGCTATATAAATATGGCGATTTCATATCGCTTACTCTGGAAGTATCTGTCAGTGATACGTATTTTCCTTCTGAGTCTCGACTATCATCTTTGTTTACTAATCCTGTTTTAGGTAAAACATAGTAGTCTTGATGTCCTTTTGCAAAATTACTAAAATTCCATGTGTTCATGTATCTAATTACATTCGCATAACCGGAAGTTTTTGGCTTTGTTGTATCTTTAACAGGACCGTTTCTTGATATAATTCTTCCAATAGTATACATATAACCATCTTCTTTTATAGATACATCTATTGGGTTTGCTATTTTTACAAGTGATATGCCTTTGGCTTTTGTTTTTAACAAGTAATTTTGAAAACCATCCCATAAAGAACTTTCGTTTTCAATAGTCCACCATTTTCTTTCAGGTGCATTTTCTTTAAACCATGTTTTAAATGCTTTTTTATCTCTTCCTGGTGCAAATGGACTTGATCTCCAAACTCCTTGTAATAATATATCAATAAGATCTTCTCTGTATTCTTGAGGCGTAGATCTTTCAACACCCGACTTACTAAGGTCACTTTTTAATTTTTGCAACTGTGCTAGGTTTTTAACCTCTTCACTTAAACTTACGCCAATCCTTTGACTGTAATCAAGTTTAACAGAATTCTGATTAGCAGGCTTACCGCCTGGTGTTAATTTAGCTTCTAAAATAGATTCGCTATTCAAATAATTTAAATTGTTATTCTCTAATAACTTCTTAAAATTTTTAAAATCTGATATGTGTGCCATCTTTAAATTTTATTTTTATTTATTTACATAAAGTGTTTGCTTTTATAAAAAAACTAAACCTATGAAAAGTATTTTAGTTTAATATAACATGAACACTACAAAAGAAAATGTAAATACTTTTAAAAAATTTAAAGACTCTAATTTTAAGTTTAATAAAGAACTACATAAATATACATATCATGATGAATCTACAGGTAAAGTTTTACAAACCTTTAAATCTGTTTCTGGGTTTGCTGATAATTTTAAAGAACCTTTTAATGGTAGGCTTATTGCTGAAAACCTTTCAACTAGCAATCCTCTTTATGGAAAACCCGTAGATGATATACTTGCGATATGGAAAGAAAAAGGAAGAGTAGCAGCTGACTTGGGAACAACTGTTCATGAATGGATAGAAGATTTTTATAAAACAATAACTGATGATAATATATTTGCTACAATAGATCACCAAAACCTATTAAAAAATCCAATTGAATTAGAAGACAAAGAAGCTGTGTCAAGGGTAGAAAAATTTAGAACATATTACACCGAAAGGTTAACTTCTTTAAAATCAGTTTTTCAAGAAGTCAAGGTTTTTTCTAGAAAATGGGGATATGCAGGAACGATAGACGGTATATTTTCTATTGATGGTGAAAGGTTAATAATATGTGATTATAAAACCAATAAAGAGTTTACAACAGATTCTGATTGGAAAGGAAGTAGAAATAGACTATTTGAACCGTTTAACGATACTTTTGATAATAAGCATAATAATTACTCTATACAGGTCAGTCTATATAGGCTAATAATAGAAGAAGAATGTGGTATAGAGATGCAAGATCCTTTTCTACTTTGGATACCTCCAAAAGGACCTTGTAAAGCATTTAAAGCAAAAGATTATAGAAATAAAATAAGAACATATTTAAATGATAAAAATTTAGTCATATAATAAAAACTAAATTTGATATCTTTGTATAAAATAAAAAAAATAAAAAACACAATATGAATCCTAGAAAAATTAAATTTGGATCTGATTCAAGAAATTTATTACAATCAGGCGTAGATCAGTTAGCCGAGTCAGTTAAAGTCACACTTGGACCCAAAGGTAGAAACGTTGTTCTTGGAAGACAACAACAATTTGCAATAACTAAAGATGGAGTATCCGTTGCTAGAGAAATTTTTCTAGAAGACGATATTGAAAATTTAGGAGCACAGATGGTAAAACAAGTTGCTCAAAACGTTGCTTTTGAAGCAGGTGATGGTACAACTACAGCTACCGTTCTTTCTCAAGCCATTATAAAAGGTGGAATTAAAATGATCGAAGCTGGGTTTAATCCAATGGATATCAAAAGAGGAATGGATACTCTTTCTGAAACAATAAAGAATGACCTTATATCTATGAGTAGAGAGGTATCTGATGTGGAAACAATTAGAAACGTAGCAACTATATCGGCTAACGGTGATACTGTTATTGGTGGAATAATAGCTGACGCTATTGAAAAAGTTGGGTTTGACGGAGTAATTACTGCAGAAGACAGTAAGACATTTGATACGTACGTTGATATTGTAGAGGGAATGCAAATTGACTCTGGCTATTTGTCTCCTTATTTTATCAACGTACCTGAAAAAGAAGAAGTTAATCAAGAAAATCCTTTAATCTTAATATACGAAGGAACAATAAAAAGTATGAAACAACTTCTTCCATTTTTAGAACATTCTAATTTGCAAAAAAGACCTTTATTGGTGTTAGCTGACAATTTAGAAGGAGATGCTATACAAACCTTAGTTTTAAACAAAATAAAAGGTATACTAGATGTTGCCGCTATTAGAAACCCAGGATACGGAACTAATAAAACTGAAACTCTTAAAGATATTGCTATCTTAACAGGAGCTATCTATATGTCAGAAAAAGAAGGATACGATTTGACTGATGTTAATCCAGCAGCAATGGCTGATGTTCTTGGAACTTGTGAAAAAATAAAAATAACAAGTGATAAAACTATTATAATCAACGGTTATGGAAACAAGGAAGAAATTTCAAAGAGAGTAGATGTAATAAACAAATCCATATCTAACAAAGACAATGAATCTGAAAGATTATTATTAAAAGAAAGATTAGCTAAATTAGACGGAGGTATCGCTATTTTAAAAATAGGAGCTTACTCTGAAACAGAACTAAATGAAAAGAAAGACCGACTAGATGATGCTCTTAGCGCAACTAGAGCTGCTATTGAAGAAGGAATAGTACCTGGAGGAGGAATGGCTCTTATTAGAGTATGTTCAGTAATAGATTTAGACAAATTTAATTTCATAGGAGATGAAAAAATAGGAGCTGAAATATTATTAAAAGCTTGTTCTCAACCGTTTAGAACAATAATAGAAAATGCAGGTTTGAATCCAGAAGTAATTATTAATAATTTACCTAAAGACGATGAAAACATGGGTTACAATGCAAGAACTGACAAATATGTAAATATGATAGAGTCAGGAATCATAGATCCTCTTAAGGTTACTAGATGCGCATTAGATCAGTCAGTGTCTATTTCAAGTTTAATGTTAACTACTGAATGTATTTTATCAGAACAAAAGCCGCCTGAAACATCTAATTAATACTTTTATTTAGATGCTATATTAAAAGACCCTTTATGGGTCTTTTTTTTTGTTTCAAATAAATAATAAAAAATCAAGTGTTTTTAAATGTCCTGTGAAAATAAAAAAGCAAGTTTAGACGAATTAATTATAGATATATCAAAAGATATTGAATTAAATCAAAAAGAATTAGGGTTCGATATATCTAATTTAACCTCAATCGATTCTTTAAAGGGAATTATAGATGAACTTACTTCTCAGGATCTATGTAAATCTCCATCTAACCCTGTTTTTTCAATGGAACAACTAAGTGAAGTTGGTTGCGATAAGGATTCTTCTAATGAATTACCTAATATAAACGTAAATTTAGGAGATATAAATACTTCGGCTAATGAAAAATCACATAGCTGTCAGGATGCGTTGAATAAAGCTAATATTATATTAAAAGCAGAACAGGAGGAATATTCAGATTTAAACATACTACTTCAAAAGCTTTTAGAATATCAGGACAATTACAAAGTTTTGAATGAATATTACGTTGAAAGGTCTAAAGAGTCAGCGCGGCTTTTAAATTTATTTCAACCTATATTAAAAGAAATACGTAGATTAGAAAACCTTTATCAAGAAGTATTAGCAGAGAGATCTGATATTTTAGTTCAGAGGAATTCTGCATCATACTTTTCAGCTGAACGCTCTGCTTTAACAGATACATATAACAAGTTATCTCTTGAATTAAACACTATATCTAACGAGAAGTCAGAATCTGAAAATGAATTATCGTCAGTGACAAGCCAAGAAGATATTTTTTCAGACACTGGTTTCTCTTCCGCTGTATCATCACTTTTCGATACCGGAACAAATTACTCTAGTTATTTTTATTATGCAGTTAACAACTTTTTAGACGCAGCTGGCTTTAGTCAAATAAAAAATTCAATAGAGCAATACTCAACATGTGTAAAAGCAAATTCTAATTTATCATATAATGTAAACACATATATTGAAACACCAATTATAGAATTTTCAATAGATTTCATAGGTATAAATTTTATAAAATCTCAAAAGGATTTGTATAATGAAGAAACAGGGAAAAGAACAAATGTTGATTTTAATTTTAAAATCAAGGATAACCCAAGACTTCTTAAAAACGATTATTTTAATAATACACCCGGTTTAAATATAACAAATGCTAGCTTCGACAAAACGTTTTCTGGAGTACTTTACGAAGAATATTATAATAAATTAAACGATCCTATTAATAATTTATTTTCTTTAAACGAAAGAGGATTGACTAGTACAGAATCGTTAATAGATACTAATCTTAAAGACAAAACCTTTAATAAAAAGAGAGAGGGTTCATCGGAGTATTACATACAAGATCAGCAAAAATTAGAGTCTTTCTATGAAAACTTTGAAATAAATTTAGCAAACAAAAAAGAATTAATACGAAATGAAAAAGTAAAACCTGCATTTTCATTAGTATCATTGAACTTAAAAAAGCTAGCTAGGGTCGATATCAAGCTTTTATTAATGATAGGTGGAGCTAATGTAAACATTCTAGATGAAAGTAACAATTTAAGCACAATCGTAGAGTCCATATCTGCTTCTCAAGAAGATTTTATAACAAAGATAACTAACTTAGAATCTGAAATATCTAGGATAAAATTAAGAATGAAAGAAATTAAACCTACATCTGATAGGGTTAAATCATTATTAATAGAATTTGATAGTAATTGTTTTTCTAAAGAAAATCTAGAAGTGTCCGACTCTTTATTAGAGAAAAAAGCAGAAGATATAAAAGGTAACGATCCCTTTGGAATAGATTCTTTAAATGAAACAGATCCTACTATGCCAACGTTGTTAGATCTTAAATATTGGTTAGAATTTTCAAAGGTTCTAAATAAAGTAGCACTTTTACCTTTACCTGAAAATCCAACAACTTTAAGATATTGGCCTGTAGGTTTATTTTTTCCAACTCCAGCTGGTACTCTGATAAAGATTCCGTTACCTATAATCTGGATACCATTAATAGTTATACCTAGTCCCACTGGCGTTATAGTGGTTTTCTTAACTATAAATGGTATCTTTATAAGTCCTATTATGTTTACTATAAATGCAACCGGGACTAAACAACATTTACTTACTGTTAGAGGTCCGAGTAAGCAATTTGGTTACTCCGGAGATTCAATTAGTGATTTGCTTAAAATTCCTTTAAATATAGTAGCTGCTAAAAAATCGGTTTTAAATAAAGGATTGCTTTCTAAATTACCAGAAAACGAAAAAGAAGAATACGAAATAAAACTAGAAGCTTTAGAAAAAAAATTAAGTAAAGCAAAACCTGAGTCTTACAAGTATAAACGAATACAGATTAAAATATCTGATCTAAAAGAATCTGTTTCTGGAAAATCAGAAGACGAAAAAACAGTAGAAGCATTAGATAAAAAAGAGTCTGCTGAAGACGCTATAAACAAAGCTAAAGATTCTATAAAAGATAAAATGAATCAGTTAGGAGAACCTGAGTTTTTAAATAGTTTAAATATTCAAAACGAAATAGAAAACATAAGGTTACAAAAACGCAAAGAAATAGACGAGGTATACAAATCGGACCTTTCTCCTAAAGAAAAAAGAAAAAAGCTAAAAACATTAAGAAATGAATTAAAAAAAGAAGGTATATCTAAAGAGTCAAAAGAGGAAGCTATAAAAAAAGACGTCATGGAATTCTTTGAAAAATTAAAGCTTCCTTCTATTAAAATACCAGCTGATTCTACTAAACTTAATCCTCCGCCTACACCTTTGTCACAATTAAAGGAATCTACCGAAGAAAGTATAAGTGATTATAAAAATGATCCAACTGCAGATAGAAATAGAATAGTGAAAGATATGATGAAGCGGGAACTTCCTAGTATATCAGACTTAATAAACATTAATGATATACCTGTAAATTCAAAAAATAGAATAGTCATATCAGATAGTTATTTAAAAATTAAGGATAAACTGAATCAAATAAATGAAGCCATTATCGATACCCTAAAAGGAAGCGTTAATTTAAACACGAAACAGATTGAAACTAAAATAGAAGAACTAAAAAAAGATATTTCTTTAGAAGAAAATAGAACCGCTAAAAGGAAATTAAAAACAAGTCTTAGAAAAGAGGAATCTATCTTAAATAATTACAACAAATCTGAGGAATTTAAAAAAGACAACTCTTTAAACAAAGACAAAAGAAAAGAAATATCTGATGTAAAATTTAAATTTAACGCGTTTAAACGCTTAGATGAGATGTTACCTACTAAGGTTGATTTTTTACCAAGTAAAAGTGATATATTACCAATAACTCAAGCTGGGTCTTTGCTTAAAACTTATATAGATTCTTTAAAATTAAATGACGTTAAATCTATTTTTGGAGGAGCAGATGAAATAACTGTATCATCTATACAAGATGTATATTTTAATATTTTAAATAAAGAAATTCCTAATGATTTAATAATGAAAAATGAAACCAGTGCTAAAGATATTCTAAAATCTTCATCCGGTGTTCTGTCTTCTATAGCTATTCCTTCTAAATCTATAAATTTACTTAAACCTTTTACTATGTCTAAAAAGATTCCAATCGATTTAAACATGTTAATGGGACCTCTAAGAAAAAAGATAGAAAATGACATGCAAAATTTAAATGGATGTTTGCCGGTAGATATAGATAACAACTTTAGTAATCTTAATCCAACTGATATCAAAGTATATTTGGAAGATAGTATTTTGTCTAAATTAGATGACTTATTAAGTATCATTTCTCCTATATACGCTATAATATCTTTTCTAAAGTCAACTAAGGGGATAAATTTATCTCAATCTCAAATATCCTCATTTCTAAAACCTCCGTTCGGTTCTTTAGATTTTGCTTTATTTACAGCAGATGCTTTAATTAAAATAAATTCGCCTAACTCTGCGAACATGCCTTCATTTAATTTAGAAGCTTTGCAAAAAGCAAAAAGTGTTATAGATGAAGTAGTATCTCCCATAATGGATAATCCCGCTAGTTATATAATACCAGCAAGTACGGCTAGCATTGGATTGTCTGACACTCTACGAGTATTTCATCCAGTAATGAAAGCAGATGATATTCCACCTTGGGAAAGATTGTCGAGTAGAAACTTTTTATTTGTATTATTTCTAGATGAATTTATTTCAGAAGCCGCTAAAAAAGTAGGATTTTTTAGATCATTTATTTAAAACTAAAAGTACTTTTTTCAATATAATATTTAAAAATATAAAATATGCAAAACAGTAGCCGGGAATATGGACAACCATTAGATGATTTTGACTGGGATAATCTATCTAATGACAAATATAATAAGAAAGTAATTATATCTGAACAAGATCGTAAAGAGAATACTAAGATATTATGTAAAGAGCCATATGCACAGGAATTATATGACATGTATAAGAAATATGAAGAAAATAGTTCTGTTAATCCTTACGTAAGCAAAGATTTAGAAATAGGCCAATTATATAAAGTAAATGCCAAAAGTATATGCTTGAAAACAGGAGTTATTAAATCTATTGAGGAGAACTCCGGTGTTGAGATAAGTATTCCATTAAAAGAATATGGAGGTGACTTAGATGAGCTTAAAAGTGGAATAGGCACAGCTTTTAAAGTCATGCTCTACAAATCAACTGGGAATTGCGAATATATTGCTTCTGAAAAGAAAAGTAGATCTATTAATTATAGAGATGAACTTATTGCACATTTAGAAAATAATACATGGTTCGATGTAACTATAAGAAAACTAATTAAGGGTGGATATATTGCTACCTATAAGAACGAAATAGATTGTTTTATACCAGGATCACAAGCAGGTGCCAATGTTATAAAAGACTTTTCTATTCTTTTAAACAAGACTATTTCAGTCATGGTAGACAACTATGATAAATCTAATAACTTATTCATCGTTTCTTATAAAAAATATATTAAACATAGTTTACCTGAAAAAGTATCTGATTTAAGGTTTGGTAAAATGTATACGGGTAAGTTAACTAACAAACCATATCCTTTTGGAGTATTCGTTGAATTAGAAAATTACTATACTGGTCTTGTTCATAGCTCAGATTTTGAAAATTACGATGAGGTTTCTAGAAACTTAAGAGCAGGAGATGATATAGATGTTTACGTTAAAGGTGTTACTTATAAGAAAAATCAGTATAGAATAGTATTGTCTCTTAAAAAAGAATCTATACCGGATGAACTTATAAAATGGGATAATTTAAAAGAAGATTTAGAAGGAAATACATTTGATTTTACTGAACATGAAACAAAGAGAAATACTATTGTAATGTATTATAATGGAGAGTCAGTAGAGTTACAATTAGGTAAACAGTATAGAGATCTTAAAGTATCTGACTTTTCTAAAGTACTGATTCATCATGTAGATTCTTTAAATAAAGTTATGAATTTTTCATTAATTAATTAATAAAAAACATATCCACTTGTTTCGGTTTACTATAATCTTAAATAAATAAATCTGTAATGGGCAACCCCTAAAAGGATTGCCCATTTTTAAACTGATAGATCTTGCAAAAAGGTTTATATTAAAAATAATTTTACGTATGTATTTAAAAAATTCTGACACTGAGAAAAGATATTCTATATTTCCAATTAAAAATCAAGATTTATGGGATGCTTATAAAGCCGCTGAAAAACAAACTTGGGTTGCCGAGGAAGTCAATTTAGCTCAAGACGACTATAATTCATTGAGTGACGATGAAAAATTCTACTTAAAAAATATACTTGCCTTTTTTACTATATCAGATGGTTTAGTAATAGACAATTTATGTGATAATGTAATAGACAATGTAGAAATATCAGAAGCAAAATATTATTATAATCATCAAATGTTCATGGAACAAGTTCATGCTAATGGATATGCTCTACTAATAGATACATACATAGATGATCCTGAAGAAAAAAACAAGTTGTTTAATTCTATGTTAACTAATGATGCTGTTAGAGACAAAGCGGAATGGGCAGAAAATTGGTTAAATAATGGTTCTTTTGTTGAAAAATTAATAGCTTTCGCTTGCGTTGAAGGCATTGCTTTTTCTTCAGTTTTCGCTGGAGTATTTTGGTTTAGAAGTAGAAATAAAATGCCAGGGTTAGCTGAAATGAATGAACTTATATTAAGAGATGAGTCTTTTCATTACGAGTTTGCTTTACAAATGTTTAATAATTACGTAAAAGAAGAACATAAACCTTCTAAAGAAAGAATTAAAGAAGTTATACTTTCTTGTTTTGAAACTGAAAAAACTTTTGTAGAAAAAAGCTTACCCGATGGACTTCAAGGTATGTCCAAACAAATGATGATTGAATATGTTGAATTTGTAACAGATATTGTATTGAATGATTTCATAGGAGAAACAAAATTTAGTACAAAAAATCCTTTAGACTTCATGAAAAAGATAGGATTGTCTTCAAAAAACAATTTCTTTGAGAGAAGAACGGGCGGAGGATATACTAGAGTAGATATACCTACCAGTAATTTAGGTATATTTGATGACGCAGACTTTTAATATAAAAAAAATAGACAGATGAAAATAATAAAAAGAGATGGCTCAAAGCAGTCTTTTATGCCTAATAAAATTTTAAGTAGAATAAAAACCCAATCTATAGGGCTTAGTATCAAAGCTGAAAAGTTATTTCAAAGAGTTATTCCACACATAAAAGACGGAATGACAGCAACTGACATTGATGAAATAATAGCCTTTCAGACTGCTGATTTACAAATAGAACACCCCGACTACGCTATTTTAGGAGGTAGGATATTGATATCTAGACAAGGAAAGCTATTAGAGGTAGAAGAGAAAGAAATAGATGAAAAATTTGATTCATTTGCCGCTTCTACGTTTCTTACTAAATATTCTCAAAAAGATAACGATAAGAGGCCTATTGAAATACCTTCTATGATGTATAATAGAGTTGCTTCTCACTTGTATCCTGATTCATTCAAAGATAGGAGAAAGTTATTAAATGAATTATATGCTAAAAGAGGAAATTTTGCAACTCCTATTCTTTCTAATTCAGGCGTAGAAGGAAGAAACGGGTTAATTAGTTGCAATCTTACTACTCTCATGGATGATAGTATAGAAGGAATAAATGCCACCTTAGATAAAATAGCTCATGGATCAAAAGAAGGATCCGGTATAGGTTTTTGTATAGACATGTTAAGGAGTAGTAAGAGCATGGTCAATAGTTTTAAAGGACATGCCGGAGGTGTCGTTAGATTCGCAGACATGGTTCAAGCTAAAATGAGATTCTTTAAACAGGGAAATAGATCAGGTAGCTGTGCATTATACTTATCAGTATGGCATAGAGATATAATGCCTTTTTTAGAATTAAGATTACCTATAGGAGAAGAACTAAATAGAGCTAGGGATCTTTTTACTGCTATTACTATTGATAACGTTTTTATGGAAGCTTTAACAAATGGAGGAAAGTACCATTTGTTTTGTCCTAATGATATTAAAAAAGCAGGATTAAAGCCTTTTTATGAAATACATGGAGAAGAATTTAAAGAAGAATACAATAAAGCAGTTGAATTAGGAATAGGAGAAGAAATTGATCCTAGGAAAATTTGGGATGCAGCTATTAGATCTCAAGTTGAAAGTGGAACTCCTTATACTTTTTATAAAGACAATGCTAACGTTCGTAATATGCAAAAAAACATAGGTATTGTAAATCAATCTAATCTATGTATCGAAATAATGCAAGCAAGTAAGCCTGAATACACACCTCAGTGTACCTTAGCCTCTGTAAATCTAGCTGAACATGATTCTTTAAAGAGTATAGCTAAAACCACTAAAGTACTCGTAAGAGCCCTTAATAGGGTCATTGATAAAAATAAATGGTCAGACGAATGGAGTAAAAACGCAGGAGAAGATCAAAGAGCAATAGCAATAGGAGTAGCTGGTCTTGCTGATTTTTTCGCTAAAAAGAAAATTTCTTTTGAAAGTGAAGATGCTAAAACATGGAATCACGATATATTTGAAACAATGTATAAAGCGGCTGTTGAAGAGAGTATGTCTATTGCTATTGAAGACGATAATTCTTATCCAGCATGGGAAGGAAGTCCTTATAGTAAAGGTGAAACTTATATAGAAGGATGGTCCCCTGTGAAAAAAGGTGAACCTATTCCTATGAAAAATTCTTTACTTTTAGGTCTAATGCCCACTGCTTCAAGCGCAATATTATTAGGGGCCTTTGAATGTTTTGAACCTATTACATCTAACGTTTTTACTAGAATGGTTGGAGATGGTGAATTTATTGTAGTTAATAAATATTTAGCAAGGGAATTAGATGAATTAGGCCTATGGAACGATAATATACGAAATAAAATAATAGCTAACGAAGGAAGCGTTCAAGAAATTCAAGAAATTCCAGATGACATTAGATATAGATATAAAACAGTATGGGAAATACCTCAAAAGGTTCTTTTAGACTTAGCTATTATTAGAAATAAATTTATAGATCAGTCTCAAAGTTTAAACGTATACCATAGGGATGCTAAATATAGCAAAATATCAAGCGCTTTAGTATATGCTTGGAAAAATGGTCTTAAAACTGGATCGTATTACACAAGAACAGAACCTAAATTAGGTAAAAACAAGAAATTATCAGCTTCTGAAAATAATTCTACTAAAGCTCCTAAAAGACCTGAAAACTCAATGTTTACTTGCGCTGGAGGTGGATGTGACGCATAATTAAAAGTTCTGTGTTAATCACAGACTTTAGGACCGGGATAGTTCCGGAATATTAAAGCAGGGGATTCGCTACTCCTGCTTTTTTTATTTTACAATAAGATTAGAGTTTTGTAAACTTACTATTTTGATTTACTTATTCGAATAAATAAATTAAATAAAGATGTAAACCGTGGTAAAAAGATACATAAAAGATTTTAATAATTTTATACTAATCGAACAAGATATGGGTATGGGCATGGGTATGGAAGAAGACGGACAACAACCCGCTGCTCCAAAACAAAAATTCTACTCTTTCATATTTTTAGACGATGGTAAGAAAATATCATCAACAGGACCTTTAGAAAAAAGATATAACTTATATAGAATAAAAGAGACTGAGCTAGACGCTTGGATAGATAAAAGTATATCTTCTAAAAAAGAAAGATTATCAGACGCCACTAGTACTGAAATAGATAAAGTAAAACTAGATGTTAAAAACGCTATTATAGGAGAAAGATTTTCAATATCAAACATAGACAGATCTTTTTTAAAGAAATTTAAAAACGATGTTAAAGCTGGTTTGATAGACGGTACTGATTCAGTTCAACATTACAAAGATAAGAATAATAAAGACGCCTATAACTCTTTAGAAACTATTACTGTAGAATTTGATAAAAACAATATACCAGTAACCACTGAGCTAGAAGTTACATTTATTGAAACAGAAAAATAAGTAAATTCTTTGAAAAATTTAATATCTTATTCAAATTACGTATTAGAACACTCTCACAACAGTGAATTGAATGAGCTAATAACCACGCTTTCCGATTTTTGTTTTTCTAGTATAAACGAAGCTTCTGATACTAACGGTGAATATGTTATTTTACAGGAATTAGAAGTATCTGAACCAGGAATAGACGTAGATATTCGCTTTCTTCTTAGAAAAGAACAAGACATTTCTTTAAAAAACGATTCTCATTTCTCTAAAATGAATTGGCAATCTGTAAAACTTGACAACAATGGATATGTCGTAAGTGGAAATACATTTATGACAGATGGCAATATACCTGAAATAGAAATAATAATAGCACTAGATTCAAATAAAGTAAACTCTGAGACGAATAAAAAACTGTATTTAAATTTAAATAACACAATTTCTCATGAATTAAATCACTTGAAACAAACAGGTTGGAATATGGACTTTCAGAATATAGAACCTTCATCGATGGAACACCGTAAGAAAAACAATAAAAAACATTCTTACTTCATATTGCCTGAAGAAATAGAATCAATGGTATATGGAATGAATAAACAAGCTGAAAAACAAGGCGTTCCAATTGATACCTTATTTGATTCATACCTAAAACCATTTGTAGAATCTGAGTTTATGACATATTCAGAGATGATGGAAATAATTAGAAAATGGATATCTCATACATTAAAAATGTATCCTAACGCTTCTATGTCTAATAAATATGATAATATTATAGACAATATTTAAAACCTTTAAGTTACTTATTTGTAGAATATAAAAAAACAAATAAGTATGAATAATCAATTTGAAGAATTAAGAAAAACAATCTATGACGTAAAAGAAAGTATCTTTTCTGAAATAGAAGGATTAATCGCAACTTGCGAAGAAGACGCTGATAAATTTTACGACAAAGGAAATAAAAGCGCAGGTACCAGAATCAGAAAAAGTGCCCAATTAATTAGAAAACAGATTCATCACCCATCTATTAGAAAACAAATGGTTAAGATAGAAGAAGCTGCCAAAGAATTAAGATCGACTATTTCTGAAACTAAATAAAATACATTTAGTATAATATACAAATATACAATAACTAAAAAAATACATTAAAAATGAACGACTTTTTTAACTTACCGGATGAAACATTATCATCTACTAATCAAAATCAATCTTACGAAAAAAAGGTTGATACTAATTTATATGACCCTAATCCTGATTTAAGTAACGGTGTTTACAAATCAGTTATTAGATTCATACCTAATTTAAGAGACAAAACATTAAAATATACTAAATACAGTGCTAAGATTTGGAATCCTGTTGCTAGAAAATCAGTAGTAGTGGATTGTCCTTCTAATGAAAACAAACCTTCTGTTTTATGGACACTGAGTACTATATTAGGAAGACTATACAAAGAAGAACCTACTATTGTTAAAGAAATAAATGAAAACTTTTCAAGATGGTATACTCATCACTCTTATGTATATGTATCTAAAGATCCTACTATACCTGAGCTGCAAGGCCAAATCAAAATTTTTAAATACAGAGCTCAAATAAACGAGCTACTAGAGCAGCAGATGAACCCAGAAGAAGATGGTTTATTAGAAAATACAACTAAAATAAATCCTTTTCACATGCTAGAAGGAAAAGATTTCTTATGTGTAGTTGGTAAAAAGACTAAAACATGGAGAGACTGGACTAAATGTAAATTCATGGACGAAGTAACACCTTTCAGATTTTCTATAAAGGATACTGAAGTTGTAATGAAAAATGAAGAAGGAGCTATAAAACTAGTAACAGAATTCTTTGAAAAAACAGCTCCGTCTATGAAAGAATATGAACACCAGCCATGGACAGAAGAAACTTACACTCAAGTAGCAGAGGCATTGAAGGCTGCTATTCCCTATAAACAAGTGTTAGATATGTTAGTTAATGAAACTAGAGATGAAAAAATGAAAGCACTATTAAAAGGTGAAACTTCATCTTCTTTGTCTCAAGAGTCTTTCTCTAAGGAAACTACTGAAGTCACTCCTACTACTGAAGTCACTTCTGCTACTGAAACTAGTAATTCATCTGATCTTAAATCTGATGAATATGACGATATATTCAGTAATTTATAATAATAAAAAAAACAACAAGTATATGTCAACCGATGTAAAAAATAAAGCAACAGAGACAGAGGACGCTGTTCAAGAAAAAGATCCCAATCAAGTAGTTCTCCTAGGAAGTATTTCATATAATGATGAAAAAGAATATATGCAATGGCTTTCTAAAATGGACGTAAGTCAAGCTATTTTTGTATTAGTAGCAGGCGCAAACTTTGCACAATCCAAAGGCTTATTAAACCTAGCTGAATCTGAATTAATTTCATCAGCTATACGGTCAATAAAAAATGGATCTACAGATACCACTGCCACTGAAATGCCTACTAACGAAGAAACTAAATAATAGTTAATTTTAATATGATTTACCTGATAGACGGAAACGCGTACTTAAATGTTGCAATAAATGTAGTAAAGAGAATGCTATACACCGACAAAACAGCAGGAAAAGAATATTATATGAGAGACATCTTCAATGAAGATAGGTATATCTTAAAGGAAACTGCAAGAATAAAATTTAGAGATTTTTCACTAAATTACCTATCTTCATTGATTTCTCCTGTTAGCGACTCAGTAAACGAAGTTCACATAGTCTTTGATTCTAAAAGTTGGAGAAAAGAATATGTAACATCTAAGCTCAAAACTCTTTCTTTACCTTCAGGTGATTTTAAGTATAAAGACAGGAAAAAAGACAATATGATATATTTGTTTTTTGAGTATTTTCAAAATGAAATTCAAAGTTATCTTGAAAAAAATTCAGGTATTGTTTTTCATAGAACGCCTGGTATGGAAGGTGATGATATAATCGCTCAACTTTGTGAAAATACTAATAAGAATATGATTATCTATACAGTAGATAAAGATATGTTTCAATTAGTAGAAGATTCTAGCAGATTCATTATTTTAGCCATGCCCAAAATGATGTCAAAGAACAAAAAAATATTCTACACTAAAAAAAGTGACGCTGGAGATTTCTTTAGTTTAACTGAGACAAATAGTGTTGAAGGAACTATTTCAAAATTTGAAAAGAGAGGGTATGTTAGAAATGAAATAGGCCCGATTAATGAAATAGTAACTAAGGTTTTTACTGGAGATAAATCAGATAATATCCCTAGAATACATAAAATGACTCCTTCTAAAGTTAAAAAAGTAGCAGCCTATCTTATAGAAAAATATGACTCTGAAATATTAGATAAACTAGATAACTATAAAAATGATATTTCATTTATAGAAGAATGCGCTAAAAAAGTAATTGAAGTAGCCAAAATAAAAGACAGCGATGTCATTTTATCTTTAAACGAAGCGATATGCCTGAATATTAAATTAATGAGGTTATCCACCAAAATGATACCTTCTCATGTTAAAACAGAGGAGTATGATAAAATATACAAAAATAAAGTATATACCAAATTTAACTATAATAAATTAGTAGAAATAAAAAATAATTCAGTACTTATATGAAACCGTTATACGAAAGAATTTTAATTAAACCAGTAGAAAAAGAAACTCAGACTAAGTCTGGTATTCTATTACCTGGAAAAGCAGTAAAAAGACCTAATATAGGAACAGTTGTTGCTTGCGGAGAAGGAACTCCTCATAATCCAATGAAAGTAAAAGCAGGTGATATTGTATTATGTAATAGATACGCGGGTATCGATATAAATTACAAAGATACTTCTCACTATGTTATTATGTCTAATGAAATTATCGCAGTATTGGACACTGTAGATGAAGTTAAGTTAGACGAATATGAATAGGAAGTTTGATTTCAATGACATACTAATATGTCCAGCAATCCAAACATCTATACAATCTAGAGATAATATAGATATTTATTATCCAGATGGTAATCTCCCAATAATAACGGCTCCAATGGATACTGTTATATCAAGACAAAACGAACATGCATTTAGCTCTAATAGAATTATAGCGTGTTTACCTAGGGGTGAAAAGACAGGATTTTCAGGAATAGAATCGTATTCATTGCACGATATAACTAAAATGTTTAATTCTGGTGAACTTAAGAAACACTCAGGTTACTTAATAGATATAGCCAATGGTCATATCAATGATTTAGAAAGTATCACTAGAAGCATTAAAAACAAATATGGTGATGACATATATCTAATGGTAGGTAATGTAGCTCATCCTAAAACATATAAAATATTATCTGAAGCGGGTGCAGATTCAATTAGAGTAGGGATAGGTAATGGAGCAGGTTGCTTAACAACACAGCAAACAGGAGTAGGTTATCCAATGGCTTCTCTTATTCAAGAATGTTATCATGAATCTTGTTCTTTAGATAAACCTGCTATGATAGTGGCAGATGGAGGAATGAAGACGTATTCTGATATAATAAAGGCTCTAGCATTAGGCGCAGATTTCGTTATGCTGGGATCTATTTTAAATAAAGCGCTAGAAAGTTGTTCACCATGTATGTATGAATCTAAATTTGCAGGAAACTCTACTGGTTTAAATGAATTAACTCATACAGAAGCGTTGGAAATGTTTAACAATGGACAACCCATATTTAAAAACTTTAGAGGCATGTCAACTAAAGAAGTTCAAAAGAAATGGGGAAAACAAAATATAAAAACCTCAGAAGGTATATCTGAAATTAGACAAGTTGAATATACTCTTTCAGGCTGGACTGACAATTTTAAACACTACTTAAAGTCAGCAATGAGCTACACTAATTCTATAAATCTAAATGAATTTATAGGAAAAGTTGTTATTGATATGATAACAAATAACGCTTACGAAAGATTTAAAAAATAACCAAAAATGAAAATGGCAGATATGAATAGCCTACCGCTTCCTTTACATAGAACTCTTATGTTTGCAAAGGACGTTAATTTAGAGTCAATTGAGGCTTTATCTAGAAATATACTTAGGATAAATGAAGACGATGATCATCTTGAAAAATTGTACAAAGTCTACGATATAGATTATATCAGAAGACCCATTAAAATAATGATAGATAGTTATGGAGGATATGTATATCAATGTATGGGATTACTTGGTATAATGGAAAAATCAGTTACTCCTGTGCATACCTATGCAACAGGTGCTGCAATGTCCTGTGGTTTTATGATACTTATATCTGGACATAAAAGGTTTGCCTATAGACATGCTACTCCTATGTATCATCAAGTATCTACTGGTTTTTGGGGAAAAACACAGGATATGGAAGAAAGTTATAAAGAAACTAAAAGACTTCAACAAAAATTTGAAAACATAACATTAGAATCAACAAAAATATCTAAAACTAAGTTAAAAGATATTCTTAAAACAAAGCAAGATTGGTACATGGATGCTAAAGAAGCTTTATCACATGGGGTAATAGATAAAATAATAGATTAATATGAACAAAGAATTATACATAATGCTAGAAACAATGGCTTTAGCAGAAATTGCAAAAGCTAAAATGAGTTTACACCTTTTAGGAGAAAAATCAGTTGGCATAGGAGACCATTCAACTGCTGATTTTTATAATAACGCAGACGAAGCTCTCGCTAAATTAGCCGAAGCTGAAGATAAACTACAATGCTTAGAAAAAAATTATACACAAAAAGTTAAACTTTAATAAAAACTTTAGTATAATATTTTACAAGTAAGAAAAACGTTCTTTAATTTATTGGTGAAAGGTGTCAGATATCGACGGATTGATGACATTGATATGTGCCTGAATAATAAGTGAAGCGAAGCTTATAAAGGAATGTATTAGATCGATGGATCGCAATTAAAGTCCTATACCAAGGACCTACTCTAATGAGAATATTGAACTAAGATAGCTCTTAGAATACATGTACATAATAACAAGAATCTAAAAGATTCGCAAATTGTTTATAGGTAATACAAAAATCCTATTTAATGACTGAATAACCATTACGTTTGCGTGGTAAGGTGTTTCTTAGACCATAGTGGTCCTAACGATGTGATGAACGAGTACAAGTTTAAAATGAGTTAGTTCTTTGACAGAAGAAATAGAAAGCAACAATAATTTGTAGTAAACGATTAAGTTAGAGGTAATCTTTAATCCTCTCATATCATCTTTCACTTTTTATATTTAAACCCAATCTTTTTAGATTGGGTTTTTTAGGTATACCTGATTTTTTTAAAATTCCTTTCTCTCTAAACTAAAAGAAGAGAGCAATTGCTCTCTTCTTTATACTTTCGTATGAATGTTTAGTTAGAAACTTGGAGTAAATCCAGTTGAATCTGAGCTTAATCCTCCACCAACTCTAGTAATAGTAATTCTATTGATGAATTTATGAATTCCTCTTGGGAAGTCTACACTAATATCAACAATCGCAGTATTAGCTTCAATTACTTCATTAGTATTATTCTCAGTATCAAATTGTACTGTATAGCCTTGAAGACCTCTAGCATTTACAACTGAGTCCATGTAGTTTTCTAATATTCCTTTAACTCTTAATCTTGTGATTTCATCATTAAAGTCAAATAAGAAATTAACTAATATTTGTTCAATGTCTCTTTCAATAGTAGATAGGTTATCTCTAATATGAGCATTGTTAAGAGCTGATTTAACTCTTTGGTATGCAGTGTTATTACTAAATACTGTAATTCCAAATCCTCTTCTTTTAACTATTAAATTATGACCAACTGGCTCTAAGAAATCTCTATCGTCATTTGTTAAATCATATTCTAATCCAACTACTTCTGGATCAGTGATAATAGCTCTTTTACCAGCAGTAATCAAGAAAGGTGTTCCGTTCTTAAATTTTCTAACATACGCGTTAGATACATAAGCTGCTGGTGGAACTGATTTAGTTTTACCGCCTTCTCTAATAAGCATGTTTGGCATTACAAAATATTCGTAAGATGACAATGGCACTCCATTAACATCTTCATCTGCAAATTTAAAGGTATAGCTTGGATTCAAACTTAAATTACCTCCTTTAGAAATATATTCTGTTGAAACTAATTTATTTACAACGTTAACAAAACTAGGGTCAACTGATTTTTCAAATTGTTCAAATGAAGGATCGTTTAATATCGCCATGACCTTTCCATTCATTGCTGCTATTTTTCCAAGATGATACTTAGAAGATTGAGATAGATCTCCTTCATAAGAATCTACTATATATCTATAATCTATAGTTTCTCTGTCTGAAAGAGCAGAAGGTATTGCTGTATATTTAAACAGATACTCTAATATCTCTTTTTGTCTATCTGATGTAGAGTTAGGTAACAATCCAGTTCTTATTTTGAATCCTTTCATACATTGTCCCTTTAAAGAACCTACAAAGTTTGCAATTCCTTTATATACGGATATTGTATTTCCAGTAGTGTCTAATCCATCTACTTCGTTTATGCTAGGTACCATAGTAGTAATAACATATTCTAACCTATAAGGGCTTAAATCTTCGCTTGATGTAATTGAAATTATCTTAAGCAGCCTAGGTCTTGAATCTCCTACTAATCTAGCTTTAATATAGTGATTAACTTTTAAAAATTCATCAATCTCTGCTTTTTCAGCAGCATTAGCTGTATTTATACCTAATACTAATTTATTAGGTTGTTGTATTTGATAATCAGTAAAATAATCAGTGTCAGTTAAATCAAATACCTTTTTAAAATCTGAACCTGAATCTAATACATATTTTATGTAGTCGTCTACGTTATTATACGTATTTACTGCGATTCTATTTAATAAACTGGAATCCTGATATGTGTAAATCTTAATGTAAGAATAATCATTTCCTCCAAGGTCTTGTATAAAACCATCTTCTATTTTAGAATAATAAGTGTTTACGCCATCAATAGATTCGTCTCCTGTTCTTAAGAAGCCATCTGTATATGCTTTATAAACTTTACTATCTTCAAAAGCTATTAAATAATCATCAGCAGCTGTCCATTTAATTAAACTACTTGTTGTTGCTCCAGTAAAATCATTCTCTGGCAAAGACAAATCTATTTTGTAAATAAGTTCCTTGTCTCCAGGTTTACTATAACTCAATATGTCTATTAAAGGTGTACTATCTGCTACAGTTCCAGATGGTTCAAAACCACCGTTGTCTATTGAATATACATCGTCTGAATCTAATTCATCATATCCATGTCCTATTGTATCAACTCTATGTGTTTCCATGTTGATATCGCTAAAATTGTCGTCTTCTAAGTCTATCAAATCTAATTTATCTGCGTCTAATGCACATAATAAACCGGTAGTGGCAAATAATCTATTTACTAATGAATCAACTGATGCAATAGTACCACTTTGATCTTTAAATTCTGGTATCAAACATCCTGTTACTCTAGCGATTGCTTGTACTTCTTGTAAAGCTAAGAATGAAGGTACTTGACTGTCTATCAATCCGCTTTCATCAAAGAATTGACTAAATAGAGCATCTTTTGATAATCTAATGTTATTAGACCAATCTCCATCTACTATGATTACTTCTACGAAATAATCTGAAATAAAATCGTCTGCGCTAACAAAATTAGGAAAGTCAATTGATTCTCCAAAACTAGCATACCATTCTTTAGCTGTTACATCAAATCCAGTAACGGTTGCTTTTCTAACCCACACCGTCATATTAGTGTTTCCTGTATTAGCAAAACTTAATATTTTATTTGATGCGATAGATGCGTTACCAAATGAACTAGGATTTAATATATAATCATCTCCTAATGCTAAGTTTTTTGATTTATTTAAGCTTTCATCATCCGCGAACCACAGTTTTCTCTTGTTAAAGAATTCAACTAGTGGATATTGATATGGTGCAGAGTCTTCATTATTAGAAGAAGATTCAGTATTATATGTTGTAAAGTAGGCTTTATCTAAGTTAGCAACAACGTCAGTGTCTGTATCTAAAGGCAGTACATTCATTGCAAAAACGGGACCTTCCCGTAATGCTACTTCTATTGTTCTATGAAAGTAACTTCCTTGTTTTTCTAATTGAGTATCTCTGTCTCCATATACTGCGTTTAATGTACGTACATCGTTTATTAATACCACTGTATTAAAAGGACCTTTTCTACTAGATCCTATGATTAATCTTCCTGTCGTAAGCGGTAGAGCTAGACCTTGACTTTGGTCTATTTCAACTGTATACACACCAGATGATTTAAAGTTGTTTAAGTTTAATACTTTTTCGGCCATTACTGATACTATATTTTTAATTATTTATCCAATATTCTAACTAATAAAATTAAAAATGCAAAAAAATAAACCTTTTGCAAATATTTAGTAAAAGATTATACAGTTTTAAAAAAATAAATAGTATGGCAAACTCAGACAACAAATGTTCAGATTTAGAAGTAAAGGATACATATACTGATGCAAAAGATACATTCGGTATGATTTACAATAAACAAAAGGAACTACAGCAACGATTAGGATTAGATTATACGAACCTTTCTCTACAGGAAATAGCAGAGTCTTGGATGGTAAATAAGCATGCAATGAGCGATGAATTAAATGAAATGTTTGATGCATTAGGCGGTATAAATGACGGTATAGGTTCATCTGCTTGGAAATACTGGAAAAAAGACCATTATAAATCAAGCGAAATGACTATTAAGGATTTATCAGATGAAGATAAATTAGAATTATATTACGAATGGATAGATGGACTTCATTTTTATATGAATTTTGCAATAGCAATAGGTATGACAAGTAAAGACATTGTAAATTTATACATGGCTAAAAACGCAGAAAATCACGACCGTCAGGATAGAGGTTACTAAAAAAATAAAAGATATGAAAATACTAGACGATAACGAACAAACAGGATCAACACCAGGTCCAACTAATAATCCATCGATCAACGCTCACTTAAAGGATGCTGAATGGCTTGCTTGCGAAAAATGTGATTGTAAAACGTTTGTAGAAGCAATGCAAATTAAAAAAATATCAAAGTTTTTGACAGGTTCAGAAAGAGATAGTATTGCACCTATGCCAGTAATAGCCTGTGCTTCATGTGGACATGTAAATGCTGAAATGCAGCCTAACTTATAAAAAATACATATGATAATAGGAAGCGAATATAATGAAAAAATACAATCTTTACTTATCTCATATATAAATGAGGCAGGTAAATGTTCTTTCATGAAGAAAAAGTTACATAGATCAGAACTTTTTAACTGGACTATTTCTAAAAATCCTACCGTAGATAAAAATTGGGATGGAAGATTTATTAAAAGAACACCTTCATCTGGAAAATGGTTAACTAAAGAACGAGTATTTGAATTAATTCAAACTAAATTTTCAAAAGAAGATTTAAATACTATATACGAGTCTGATTTCACTGCAAGTAAAGCATACTTAGATATTGAAATAGAATTAATAAGTGATGATTTTCCAGAAGCAGATAAAGCAGCAATGCCAGTTAATCTTATAACTTTTTGTAATAGCAATAACGATTGTTACGTGTTAAGCACTATGAAAGATCAAAATACAGGAGATCCTTTATCAATAGACGAACAAAAAACTATCAATGAAGACGTTCATACATATTTTAAAAATATAAAAAATACAAAGGAAGGTGATAGAAAAATACTGGATCAAACCTTTAATATAAATTATATACAATTTAGTACTGAGAAAGAAATGATGGAATGTTTTTTTCATAAAATACTTCCAAAAATACCTCTTATAACTGGTTGGAATGTCATAAATTTTGACTGGATATATTTAATGAATAGATGTAAAAATATAGGAGTTGATGCATTTTTAAACTTACCGAGTGAAAGAATAGTTTCAAGACATAATAAAGTTCCTATACATACTGCTGTTCTTGATTATATGGAAATGGTAATGCAAATGAAACCTTATAAAGTAATGGAAAATTACAAATTAGATTATTTTGCTAACCTTTCATTAGGTGTAACTAAACTTAAAAGCAATCATAAGTCAATGCGAGAAGCTCAAAAACATGTAGCTGAATTTACTATGTATAACATAATAGACGTATTAATAGTTAAAATGCTAGATGATAAACATGAATTACTAGATGTTGCTCTTAGTTTATCAAAAGTGGCAAGGGTTGAAATAAACAAAGTTTTTAACCCTGTTCATATAACGGAAACTTTAATATGCAGAGAATTTTTATCAAATGGAATGAGAATGGCAAAGGATGGAAAACCTGAGAATGCAAATAAGTCTGGTACTTACGCAGGCGCCTTTGTTATGCCTCCTATACCTGGACATTATGATTATGTAGCTTGTTACGATTTTGCCTCAATGTATCCTAATGTTCAAATGCAATTTAATATATCACCGGATTCCTTTTTAGGAAAAGGAAGTATTAAAAAAACAGGAACAGAAATACCTACAAAAAATGACACATTGTTTTCAGGAGAAAAGGATTCTGTAACCCGTGTCATATTAAATAGGTTATATAATAAAAGAGTAGAGACAAAGAAAAAAATGAAAACTCTGTGATAACATATACATATAATATAGACATTAATAATTATTTTACCTATTATAACGTAAGTTGTTCTTATGTAAATATTATACCTAAATATGAAATCAGGGAGATATGATAGGATTTCTAAAAAAAATATTCAATAAAAAAAATAAGAATAGTATGAATACTGAAAGATTAATAAGCTTAAAAGAAAACTTTACAGGTCAGCAGTTTCAATGGATAAAAACTCCAGATAGAAACTTACTTGGTAAAATAGTCAAATGTAGAGATATAGAACCGAAGGGAAGAGGTTTTGTAGCAACTTTTAATGATGGATCTAGTATAAACACTGAATTATTAAATAGAAATTTAATGATGATCACCGAAGGAATGCAACCTCTATCTAAATCAGAAGTACAAGCTATAGCAGGTCCCCCTGTTCCCACTAGCGTACCTAATTCCAATGAAACATTAAAAGCAGGTCCAACTGGAAGCGGGCCTATTCAAATGCCAGATAACTTGAAACAATTTCAAACGCCTCCTTCTCAAAAAATAACTGAACCTGCTAAAGACAAGGTAGGAGAAAACCCATATACAAAACAAACCCCTGTTCATGCAACAAATATGTTTAGCATGTTTAACGCAGACGAAACTACCTTAAATATTTCAGTTAGCTTAAAGTTACCTAATAAGAAACTTCTTAAGATGATGTATGAAAACGCAGATAATAAAGAAGTATTCTTATCTGATCTATCTCAATACGTTTATTCAAAGATAAATAATAACATAGTTAAAGAATCTCTTAAAAACAATTTAGTCCCACTTAAAAAAAAGACTAAAACTAACAAGACAACCGAAGTAACTATAACTGAAATAACAGATAATCATGAATAAAGAAGAAAATATCAAACAATTATTATATTCAAATGATGACAATCTAGAAGTAAATTGGATATCTCAAGGAAAATCTGGATTTCAAAGAACTAGCGACTCCAAAGAAGCTATTTCTATTTTATTATTTGACTTGACAGATGGAATGAAAATTAACAACATATATTTGTTAAATCAAGCGGACTATTTAAATGGAAAAGAATGTTCTTCATGCTTAATAGAAGACATTAACTATAAAATAGAAGACAATGAATACGATACTTTTTTGAGATGCATTCATAAAGATTTAAACATAAAAAAACCTAATGTAGATCATTGTTATTATTTAGGTAAGGTTAATCACAACATACCTTTTAAAAAGACATATAATGCATATGCTCTTTGTTTAAACGATTATATAAAATCTCCAAAGGGATTCAAATTAGATATCCCAGAAGGTGATATCAATGGAAATCATTATTCCTTGAAAAAAATGAAATTTTCAAGAGTAATAAAAGGCGAATGCGAAGACTCACTAGTCTTATCTAGTTGTATGCTTCTTCTTTCGTATTTATCTTAATACACCTTATATATGATATAATAATTCATAAGGAATTAAATAATGAGCGCGTTTATTTTAAATTTTAGTAAATAAGAATAAATGTATGAAAACCCACGCATCTTTTTTAGTACAAAAATAAAAATATAACAAACATGAGTAGAAGTACAGCAGATACATTAGCAGCTTTTAGTAAATTTAACGACAAGTTAGCAAAAGAAACAAAAGGAAGAGTAAAATTAAGAGGATTTTCTGATATAGATGAATTTATTCATACTGGAAATTATTTACTTAACGCTCAAATGTCAGGTAGCCTAAGAGGCGGATATCCAAATGCTAGAAGTTTAGGCGTATCTGGAGATTCTGGAACAGGTAAAACCTTCTTAGCGATGAACGCAGTTCATAACGCACAAAAACAGGGATACGTTGCTTTTTATATAGATTCAGAGGGAGCTTTAGATTCAAAAGACTTTGAAAACTTTGGAATAGATATGAGTCTTTTAAATTATAAAAGAATGGCAAAAATATCAGAAGTAAAGTTTTACATAAATGATATTATAAAAACAGCTGAGGCAAATCCAGGTTTAAAAATGATATTGGTTGTAGATTCTTTAACTCACTTGAACACAGATAAAGAAGTAAACGATATTAGTAAAGGAAGCAACGCTCAAGATATGGGACTAAGAGCAAAAGAGTTAAGAGCTCTTTTCAAATCATTTACACTAGACTTATCTAATTTAAAAATACCTTTAATTTTTACCGCCCATAACTATGCAGGACAGGATCAATATGCTGGAAAAACAATGTCAGGCGGAGGTGGTCCTTTGTATGCCGCTTCAGTAGTAATGATGTTGGCTAAAGGACATCTTAAAGATGATGAAGAAGATGAAAAAAAGAAAACTGGAGTAATAGTTAGATGTAATACCGATAAGAATCGTTTAGCTAAACCTGAAAGAATAGAATTCCATATAGGTTTTCACAAAGGAATGAATCCATATGTTGGATTACAGGATTACATTAGCTGGGATGCATGTGGAGTAGGTAGAGGAAGTGTTATATCCGAAAAAGAATTTAGTAAGCTTTCAGAATCAGATCAAGCACAGTGTAGACCTTTTAAAGAAGGAGATAAAGATGTATATTTTCAACCTAAAAAATCAGCACGAAACTATATAAACAAATGGACAGGCGATAGGATACCTTGGAGGGAAATATTTACAGAAAAGGTATTTACCGATAAAGTAATAGATGAACTTGATGAAAACGTAATAAAGCCAAAGTTTAAATATAGTTCTATCTCAGAAGTTTTAAAAGATGAATTAGAGGAATTAGAAGACTCTTTTGAAATAGAAGCTAGCGATGATTGAACTCAAAAAAAATCTTGAATTAAAGTATTATTTAAATATGCACTTAAATAGTGCTTTACTTGAAAAGGAATCTATATTGTTTGAGATAATAAATTACATATTAGAAAACAATACTAAAGACAAAGAAGTAACTTACAAAAATTGTAAATTTTCAACTAAGACTTTAAAATATATTTTTGGCGAAAGATTTGTAACTGATGAATCAAAAGATAGTATAATATACATGATAAAGGGATTGGTTGAAGATGGATACATAGACGTAAACTCTAAAACCTTCCATATATCTAAAAAAGGAATAGGTAAATTCTATAACATAACTGAAAAATATAAAGCATGATAGACTTCATAGAAAACATTGAGCTTCTTGAAAAAATGGTTTGGAACTTTGTTTTAAACCCAAATGCAGATGAAGATTTATTAAAACCTTCTAATTCCGAAGAATATCTAGATAAAAAAGATTTAATAAGTAAAATCAAAGCTAAATATTTTTCAAATGAAGATTTACAAGTTACTTGGAAGTATGCTACTCTATATTATAAAGACCATAAAAAAATACCTACTAAAAAAGAATTAAAAGTATTTCTAGGCCTTAAGAATGAAGAAATAGATCAATTAGTTTTAGACGAGATTTATAACTATAACTTGTCTGATCATAATTATAGTTTTTTATATAAGTATGTAAAAGCTTTTGTTTTGTTAAGAGGATTTAACATATTATTAATAGATATGTTAACTACTTTGAAAACTACTAACGTTAATCCTGAAAACATAGAACAGGTTATTGAAAGCGTTAGAAATAAAATGAACGATAAGTTATCTATTAATTTTGAAAATGGCAAGTCAGGGCTTAACTTTTTAAATCCAATGCACCACATTCAAATATCTAAAGAAGGTTGTCCATCAGGTTTTAAATTCTTTGATAAGACACAGGGAGGAGGTTGGAATGCAAAATCATTAGTTGTTTTTCAAGGTAGACCAAAAGTAGGAAAATCAATAGTTCTTGGAAATATAGCAACACGTTCTTTTCTAGCTGGAAATAACACAGGGGTAGTCACCGTTGAATTATCTGAAGGTAAATACATGAAAAGATTAGGTTCAAACATATTGGGTATTGAAACTATCAAATATGATGCCTTTACTAATGAAAAGGCAATGGCTATGGTTCAAGGAAAATTAAAAGAACTTAAAGATTCTGGAAAACAATACGGAGAACTTTTAATAAAAGAATTTGCAACAGGTGGCGCAACCGCTATTGATGTAGAAAATTACTTTATTAGACAGGAAAAAGAAATGAATAAAAAGTTTACCGTAATCGTTGTTGATTATATAAACTTAATGAGACCTATTACTGAACAGGGAGGTTTGTATGAAAAGATAAAAGTAATATCCGAAGAATTAAGAGGAGTTGCTATGAGAAATAAATGGTGTATAATAACAGCTACTCAAATTAAAAGAGATGCTATCGATGACTTTGATTTAGGAATGGATTCAGTAGCTGAATCTTTTGGGTTAATACATACAGTAGATGCATTATACGGGTTAATGCGAGGTCCTCTTGAATCAAGAATGAAAATAAAACTTATAGCAAATCGTGATAATGGATACGAAGAAAGTTATAAATTTTATGATATGAAAAAAGACTATATGAGATTAGATGAATCGTTTGGAGAAAATAGCGAATATTACAGCGATGATGACTCAACTAACAACATGGAAACTGAATTAAGAGATTCTTATAAAAATATTAACTCTGTTAAATCTGATGATATTGATTCTAATAACCAAGAGCACACGTCTACTAAGTTAGATGACTACACTGACTTGCTTAGTCAGATATAAAAAAGTATTGAATAATAATATGAAAAAAAAAGAAGTTGATTCTAAAGCTAAAAAAATAGCAGCCGCAGAAAAAAGAGAAGATAAAATATTTAATAATAGATATAATCAAGGAGAAGGTTTAAAAGACCCAAATGACTACGAATACAATAGAAATATACAGGTCGAAGCTAATTACTCTAAAAGTTATCTAAATGATTTGTATGATTATGAAAACAATGTCGAATATAAAATTTTTTTAGATCACATATTTAAAATAATAAAAGAAAACATTGAATTATCTAAAATGGTACAAGAAAAAGAAGGTACCAGAAATAAGTTCAACAAAGATGAAGTTAATTTTATTTTTGAAAAAGTTAGCCGTGTATTAGAAACACAGAAAGAATACGAAACTTTTTCAAATCCTATATACATATTAGAAGCTATTTCTAATGTAACTGCAATGGACTATAAAAAAATATTTGATTTTTTAGAATACACTCATAAGGAACTTCTTTTATCTGAGCTTAATAAAAAATACAAATTCCTAGATTGGAAGATGAATAAGAATAACAAAATGTTTTAAATGATATCACTGGAAAAAATAAACAAAATATTCCTTTTAGGAGACCTTCACTTAGGCATACGTAACAATTCTGTAGAATGGGCTAATTCTCAAAAGTCTTATTTAATCGAGCATTTTTTAAATGACATAACTAAACATAATTTTAACGAAGATACCGATATTCTAATACAAGAAGGTGATTGGTTTCATAACCGTGAGCATACTAATAATAGAATATGGAGCGATTCTTTAGAAATATTAAGCGCTTTATCTAAAAAATTTAAACGTGGTGTTTATATTATTTTAGGAAATCATGATGTTTATTATAAAGATAATAATAGTATTCATTCTTTAAAGGGCATAGAAAAAATATTTCCTAATATACATGTATTTGAAAAATCTGAAATTCTAAGCCTTAATTCTATTCATAAATTTTTAATGCTTCCTTGGATAGAAGACGAAGTTAAAATAACTAAGGAAGTAAAATCTTACGTAGGAAAGGTTGATTATATAATATGCCATGCAGACATTAAAAACTTTAAATTAAATAAATGGGTAAAGTTACACTCTGGATTAGACACAAAACTATTAAGTAATTTTTCTAGAGTATTCTCAGGTCATATTCATATACATCAGGAAGACGGAAACGTATTATACACTGGAACACCTTTTGAATTAGATAGAGGTGATAGGGGTAACTCAAAAGGCTATCATGTAATAGATTTAATTAATGAAAATGGAAAAAGTAAAATATTAGAAACATTTGAAGAAAACAACTTTTCACCAAGATTTATTAAAGTAGACGCATTTGATTTATTAGATATGAAATTAAATGATATCAAAAGCATGTTTGATAACAATTACGTTGATATAATGATGCGCATAGATAAAGCTTCTTCTTTTCCTGTTACTAAATTTATGGACTTAGTAGAAGGTTTTAATTATAAAAAAATAGAAATAGCTACATACAATCCTACTATAAAAGAAAACATAAAAGAAGAAGAGAAAAGCATAGAAGAAATAAAAGATTATGATATACATGATATTTTTATAAAGTCTCTATCTGAGCGAGAATACCCTGAATCATATAACAACACTATGAAAATGTATTTTCAAAAATTAAGTGATAGGGTAAAAAATAAAGAAAAAAACTATGAGTAACCTATACAACTATAGAGCAAAGTTAGATAGAGTAGTAGATGGCGATACTATAGATGCTTTAGTGGATTTAGGATTCGATACTTGGAAAAAAGTTAGAATTAGAATGATGGGAATGAATGCTCCAGAATCTAGAACAAGAGATAAAGAAGAAAAGAAGAAAGGTTTAGCTGCTAAAAAGTATTTGCAAACTCTTTTAGAATCTTACGATTTTGTTTTTATTTTGAAATCACATGGAGTTGGAAAATTTGGAAGGTGTTTAGGTGAAATATTATTTGAAGATTCTGACATAAGCGCAAATCAAATAATGATAAACGAAGGACACGCAGTAGAATATCATGGAGGTAAACGAAAATAATATATGAAATTATTAAAAATAGCTTGGAGAAACATATGTTCATATGGAAATAAATTGCAAGAATTTACATTTTCAAATGATCCAGAACTAATATTAGTAGAAGGTAAAAATGGAAGCGGTAAATCTTCAATAAAAGAAGCCTTGACTATTTCATTATATGGAAAATCAGCAGTTAGGAAAACAAAAGACATACCTAATAGGGTTAATAAAAACGCCTATACGTGTATAGATTTCTTGTCTCCTTCTGGAAACAATATACGTTTAGAGAGAGGTATTGATCCTAATTATACGAATCTGACTATAGATGGCTCTTCTCATAACCTACCTGATAAACGTAAAGTAGATTCCTTCGTAGAAGATGAACTTTTAGATTTTCCATTTTCTGTTTTTTCAAATACAATAAGCTTATCGTTTGAAGATTTTAAGTCCTTTATAAAATTAACACCAACGGATAAAAGAAAAATAATAGATAGAATATTCGGTACAGACATTTTAACTGAAATGTCTAATCAAGTAAAAGAAGACTCTAAAGAAAGCAAATCTAACATTGCATTTATTGAGTCTGATATTGAAAGCAATAAGGAAACGTTAAATAAATCAAAGGAACAATTAGATATATTAAAAAATAGTATAACTAAAGAGAACACTGAGGAAATATCTACAAAGCTAAATGAAATAAGCTTAAAGAGCGTTGAAGTAAGTACTAATAAAAAAATACTAATTTCATTAAATAAAGATATTGAATCTTTGAAAAAAGAATCATCCGAAATTGTATCTATATACGCTAAGAACAGTGCTGCTTTAAGTGAAATAGCTAAAAAATTGGAAATATATGAATTAAGTAAATGTCCGCATTGTTTAAGTGATTTAACAGATAATGGTCATCATGAAATTAAAAAAGCAATATTAGAAAAACAAGATATTTTTAAAAAAAGAGTACCTATTTTAGAAAAAAAGATAAGCGAGGCCTCTGAAATTTTAAAACAACATCAACAGAATTCAGATTCGCACAAATCAAAAGTATCAAAGCTCAATTTAGACATAATAAACCTACAGGAAGCAATAGAAAACTTAAAGTCTAAGGACAACACTAAGCAAACGTCTGCTTTATCTAATATCATATCAAATATAGAGGAAAAGGTTACTAAGTCTAATGAAAAATTAAGCAAAACTATTAAAAAACAAGAAATTTTTACAGATATGTTAGGTTTCTTGTCTGATTCAGGTATAAAACAAAGCCTAATGGATAAAATAATGCCTGTTCTTAATTCAAAAATATTAGGAATTAGTAAAAAGTTAGACTTTAAATTTAGTTTTGAATTTGATAGCCAATTTAATCCAATTATTTCACATTTAGGCGAAGAAATAGCTCCCGATAGTTTATCAACTGGCGAACAAAAGAAAATGAATCTCATAGTACTTTTGGCTATGTTAGAATTAATAAAAATGAAGAATCATCAAATAAATGTATTATTTTTAGATGAAATTTTTAGTTCTTTAGATAAAGATAGCATATATAAAACAATAGAGATACTAAAAGATTTTTCAAAGGAACATGGTCTTACTGTTTTTGTTATTTCACACGACCCTCTACCTGAGGAGTTATTCAGTAAAAAAATAAGCATAGAAAAAACTAACTTTTTCTCTGAAATGACTATTACATCAGCCACAGAAGGTTAATTAAAACCTATAACTTATTTATTGTATAATATTTTATGAAAGTATATTCAAAAGACACGTTCGCAGAGTCATACAGACAACTATTAGCCGATTTAATGGGACCTAATGGTAAAAAAAGTGATCCTAGATCAACATCAACTAAAGAAATAATAGATGTATGTTTAGAAATAAAGAATCCAATAGATTGTCTTTATTCTAACAAAATAAGGTCTTCCCAGAAGAAATATATTGCAGCAGAATTAATATGGTATTTTCTAGGAAGAAATGATGTAGATTTTATAAGCAAATACGCTAAATTTTGGAAAACTATACAAAATAAGGATGGCACTGTAAATTCTGCTTACGGAAACCTAATATTTAAAGAAGAAAATAACCATATGTATACCGAGTATACATGGGCCCTTAAATCTTTACAAGAAGATATGAATTCTAGGCAAGCCGTTATGCACTTTAACAAACCTAGTCATCAATGGGATGGAAATAAAGATTTTGTATGTACTATGTATGCTAGTTTCCTAATAAGAAACAATAAACTTAGAATGTCTGTTAAAATGAGAAGTAATGACGTAATGTTAGGAATGCCAACTGACATTGCATTTTTTACTACTTTACAACAACAAATGTTAAACCATTTACGAAAAACATCGTATCCAGATCTTGAAATAGGAACATATTCTCATGTAGTAGATTCTATGCACATATATAAGCGAGATTTTGAAAAAGCGCTAGACATGTTGCATTATTCTTTTGAAAACGTACAAATGCCAGTATTGGATAATGATTTAATAGATACAAATGGTTTACCAACCGATGTTCTTAAAAAACTAGAGCTTTTACATGAATTTAATGATTTAGAAGATCATTATACTCCAAATGAATTAGATGGAAAAATAATCGATTGGATATATGTAAACTTGACTGGAATAAAAACAGCTAAACTATATTAAATGAAAAACAGAATTATTAGTATCTCAAAAAATATATTAGGTATGTTAGTTTTATGGTTCATCACGTCTCTAATAGGATATGGTACATATTACGTAACATTTGATGAAAAAATACTTAGTTATGGTAATTTCTTAGGAATATATGCTATTCTTTTACAGATAGTTATTATAATTATGGTAAGCATGAAGAACGATGACAAATAAAGAAAAACAATACCATATAACATACTTGAAAATGGCGTTGGTTTGGTCAACTCTATCTAAAAGTAAGCGTAAAAAAGTTGGCGCTTTGGTTGTTAAAGGAAATACTATCATATCCGATGGATTCAATGGAACTCCTACGGGTTTTCCAAATGATTGTGAAGATATTGATGGAAATACTCATTGGTATGTTTTACATGCAGAAGCAAATGCCATTTTAAAAACAGCAAGGTCTACTCAGGACATAAGCGGATCTACTTTATACGTAACCCTATCTCCATGTAGAGATTGTTCTAAGTTAATAATACAATCAGGTATTAAAAGAGTGATATACATAGAAGATTATAGGGATTTAGATGGAATTAAAATACTTAAATCATCAGGTGTTGATGTACTAAAAATAAGCGATTTATAGAAATGGAAAACACAAGAACGTTAGATGTAGTATTTATAAGAGAGTTTAAGTTTTTTATAAAAAAGTACAATAAAAAACAAAAAGAAGATTATCTTTTAAATGTAAATAAAATCATAAAAGATAAATTTAATACTAAGTTCTTAGTTCCAAATCCCGTTCAATCTTTTTTACTAAACTATGAAATAAAAAAGTTATTAGATAAAGCTATTAATATCAAGAACCAAAAATATAATAGGATAGTGTTCTTAAATTCTACTATAACATTTGGAGGAATTCAAAATACTATTGAATTTTTAGATAAAGAATACTTGAATGTTAAATTTAATTACATAATGATAGATCCTAAAAAAGATTTTGATGAAAGCTTGTTTGATAAATCTAAATTAACATTTTTAAGTTACTGACCGCATCCAGGACCTTCACTATAACAATCAGGACCTTCTCCGTATTTTGCTATTATTTCTCCTAAATCTTCCATTTTATTCTTTGGATTAGGGTTGTTTCTTCTTCTTGGCGGATTTTCTGGACCTTCTTCTACATCTGGAATAACTTCTATTTCTTCTTCTGTATCTGGTTCAGCTGTTTCTAAGTCTCCAATTACGTCAATTGCTAATATAGCTTCTGCCTGTTCTCTGGATATTCCCATATAATCCATTAAGTCTTGAACTGCTCCTTCTAATGACATATCATTTTTAGGATTAGGATTAATTCTTCTTCTCGGTGGATTTTCTGGACCTTCTCCGGGAATAACTTCTGGTTCTTCTGTTTCTATTTCAGGCTCTTCTGTTTCTGGATATGCCATATCAAAGTAATTCTCTGATATTGAATTAAACTCCTTAAAGCTATTACATTTACCTTCAGACATTGCTTCTTTTCTAGCTTTTTGTAATTTTTCTAAAGCTGCGTTTTCTTCTTTAATTACTTTCTCAACATTACTATTAATGTCTACTGATTTTTTAATAGATCCTTCTAAATCTTTAGATTCCGATATAAACTCATTAAAACTAGGTAAAGTTGATTCATTAGTGTCATCCCATTCTCCTACTTCAACTGTTGCTACGCCAGTTATATATGGATCAGGATATGTAACCGGTTTCTCTCCTTCTTGTTTATATACAAGGTCATGACTCATAGCTTTATATGTAGAGTTATAATGAGGATTCTTAAAAAGAGGATCCCTTTTTACAACTCTTCTGTAATCTTTAAGTTTATCCGATTCAGATGTTTTTTTACCATTAGCATTTTTATCATATATTAATGAATCGTTTCCACCAAATCCTGGTTTTTTAAGATCCATATATTGATCAAAATTATAAACATCTCTTCTATGTACGTCAAATATATCCATTTTTAATAATAAGTTTTTCTATACTGTAATTGCTCCTATTCTAGATTCTCTAAAAGAATCGCATTGGAAATTAGCACTTAATTTATACAAGCCGTCTGATTTGTATTCTAAATCCATTACAGTAAGTGGATTGTACAAAAACGCTGGGCTAAAATTAAATTCTCTAAATATTTCTTGAGCTTTATTAAAGATAACCACTTTAATAGATCCAATATAATCTTTTTTAAGTCCTTGTCTTCCATTAAGAGGATCAAATGTTAAATCTCCCCATGCTCTCATCATGTTATATACATACGCATCATTCTCATCGTTCAAATTGACTTCAAAATCAATTTTAAGTTGTGCATCCGTTGCTTTAGGTTGACCTGCTGCAAACGTACGTTTAGCGAATTTATAGAACTGCTCTACGGTACCAACACCTGTTAGTTCAGGAAGTCCTGTTATTTTAGTAACATGTTCAACTAGTAATCCATCATTAGTTCCTTGTATAGAACTTGGTAAGTTAATGATTACTTCGAACTGATTTAAAAATATAGGTTCGTAATAATTAGTAGCTGCTGTGGAATTATCAAAATGTGGTAAGCCTGCCATAATTGTGTAAATTATTTTATTTTATTTATCTTTTTTTACTCAAGGTTTTTTTTCATTTCAATAGTGTCCTTGTCAATTTTACCATTGGATGTTAGTTTATCTAATTGCGAAGTTAACAGCTCTTGAGAAGCGTCTTCGTCACCTGACCATATTTTTTGAGTTTCAACAGCATCACCTGTGAATTTTAATATTAAAGACGGTAGAACCAATTCAACAAGTGAATTTTCTACTTTTTTATCTACTCTATCATATTCCTTGATATTAGATATATTAATAGGAGTAGAACTGTCTATCTTAATATTTGCACCATTACCTGAAACGTTTAATCTAACGTTATTCCAGTTATTTACAGTTTGATTTTCTAAAGTATCTACCATGTGAGTAGAAGCTTTTAGTACTATTTTAGGACTTCCTGAATCTAAAGAAGATGCAACTCCTCTAAAAACAAGCCTATTAGTCGTTATATTGACTTTAAATGAAGTTTTTTCAAAATACTTTTCAGTAGATTCTTTTATGATAGTATCAGTTATATTTTGATCTATACCAGATGACATAGAAGATATTTCCAAATCATAATCCTTAACTAATTGTTTTTTAATAAATTCAGTTAATAGATCTAGCTTTTGTTTTAATAAAACAGCTTCACTTAATATGTAGTATGTTGAAGTAGCAGTTGCTTTTTTAAAATTCAGATCTGGAAATACGTCAATTTCATGTATTTTAGTATCGACTGTGTATTGTTCAAATTTTGTTATACCGTCTACTATATTCCAAGATATATCATGGCTTAGTATAACCTGAAAGATCACGCCTCCGTCTTTAGCACTTACATTTTCATACTCGTAAACTTTCATTAATGGTTAAATTATTTAGCTAAACTATCTCGTGTTTTAGTATAGTTTTTCCAAAGCTCATTATAGATATCACATGATGCTCCTAAGAAATTTATAATACCTACGTATTTTCTTTTATTCTTACCATCCATCTTAGCTATTTTCTTTCCTAGTTTTTTCGCATCATTAGTGGTTAGTTCCTCATCTGGATCTTTACCTACTAGTTTTTTAAGTGCGCCTTTCTTCTCAAGAATTGCAAAGTCTTTAAAACTTAAAGCTCTTTTATTCATGGTAAATGTATTATTTTTTCTTTCCGTTCCCTACTACTTTCTTACTTTTAGCTTTAGCTAAAAACGCTTTAGTATATCTCTGAATAGAGTCTGTTCCTTTTCCTTCAAGTTTAGCTAAATCTTGACCTACTTTAATTCCACCTTCATCTTTTTGAGCAGTGTTACCTTTAGTGGCGTATTTAGCAGAAGCAGCGTTAGCTGCAGCCATGAATTGAGCGTGGTTCATTACAACATTCTTCTTCATCTTAGTGTATATTATTTTTAGTTATTTATCTATAAAACAACTGGTCTTTTTATAGACGGATTGGATTATATACGTTATTTATTTAGTATTATATACCTATAATATAAAAACCAATCGTATTTTATTAGTAAAAAAAAAATATGAAGAAAAAAGAATTAGCTACTAAGTATCAGAAATTAACTGATATAGAGCATGTATTACATAGGCCTTATATGTATGTAGGGTCTACTAAGGCTCATACAGGAGATCAACATTTGTTCGATGGAGTAAATGTTGAACTTAAAGAAGTTGTATATAATCCAGGCTTTATTAAATTATTTGATGAAATATTATCTAATTCAATAGATGAACATAGAAGAAATAATACAATAAATGAAATAAAAGTAACCTTCGACTTAGATAATAGTAGCATTTCTGTTTGGGATAATGGTGGAATACCGGTAAAAAAACACCCTGAGCATAAAGAATGGATACCAGAAATGATATTTTCAAATCTTAAAGCCGGTAGTAATTTTGACGATACCCAAGATAGAAATGTAGCAGGTACAAATGGCGTAGGTTCTACGTTAACTAATATATTCAGTACTAAATTTGTCATAACTACATGTGATGGCACTGATAAGTTTCAACAAGTATTTAAAAATAATATGAATACTAGAAGCAAACCTAAGATAACTAAAGCGTCTAGGGGTTTTACTGAAATTACGTATTATCCAGAGCTTTCTAGATTTAACATGGGTTCTATAGATGAAAATACTCATCAAATACTGTATAAGAGGTGTTTAGACGCTGCTGCGTGCAATCAAAAACTAAAAATAAAAGTAACTACTTTAAAAGATGGAAGTAAATTCACGAATGATCTAAGGTTTAAAAAATTCGAAGACTACATTCAGTTATATGTTAAAGATGCAGAGTATTTTTATGAAGAATCTGAAAACTGGAAGATAGGCTTTGCAAAATCTAAAGATGGCTTTAATAATGTGAGTTTTGTTAACTCAGTTCACACAAAAGACGGTGGAAATCACGTAGATTATATATCAGATCAATTAATATCTTATTTACGTGAAATGATTCACAAAAAATATAAAGTTGCAGTTAAACCTAATGATATTAGGAACCATTTATATGTATTTATAGATAGTACTATCATTAATCCAGCTTTTTCATCACAAACCAAAGAAAAACTAATAACTGAAAAGAAATACTTTAAAACTTCACATGAAGTAAGTGAAAAAATAGCAAAACAGGTTTTTAAATCAGAAATAATACAATCCGTTTTAGATTGGGTAGAAAGAAAAAAATTAGCAGAAGAAAGGGCTGAGCTTAGAAAACTAAATAAAAACCTAAGTAGCTCTAAGGTTTTAAAACTAATAGATGCTAAGAAAAAAGGCAATAGAAACAGTTGTATATTAGGTATATATGAAGGATTATCTGCACTCAGCGCCGTTAGGAAATTTAGAGACTCTCAAACAATAGGAGCTTTTCCACTTAAAGGAAAATTTTTAAATGTTAGTGAATTGCCTAACTCAAAAGTAATTCAAAACGATGAGGTTAAAGATTTAATGGCTGCATTGGGTTTAAAACTAGGAGAGGAGCCCACTGCTCTTAGATATGGTAAAATATACATATATACCGATGCAGATCCTGATGGAGATTCTATAGCTTCTCTTTTGATAAATTTCTTTAATAAATATTGGCCAGAATTGTTTGAAAAAGGAGTTATTCATAAAGTAATGACACCTATTGTAGTTGCAAAAAGAGCAAATAAGGTTTTAGAATTCTACTCAGATGAAGAGTATAAAAAATGGTCAACTAAAGAAAAATCGTTAGGTAAATGGAATATAGAATACAAAAAAGGTTTAGCATCACTAGAAGATACTGAATATGAAGAGATAATAAAGAATCCAAGGGTTATTAAAATAATAAACGATAAAAACTACAAAGAAAGTCTAGATACTTGGTTTGGAAAAGATTCAAGTCCTAGAAAAGTTAAAATTTTAAATATAAATTAATATGAATAAACAAGAAAAAAAACAAGATTTTAAGGAAATAGTGGAATTATTAATATGGTCCTATAAACAAGGGTATATGCACGCTGGAGCCGTTTTAAAAGACACTATTCCCGATGATAAAAAATTAGCAGAAATGTTTGAAAAAGCATTGGCGGAAAAAGAAAAATAATGGAAAAAACAGTAACTGAATACTTAGATCAAGATTACGGAAATTATGCAAAGTATGTAATTGAGCATAGGGCTATTCCATCTGTTATAGATGGATTTAAACCAACTCAACGTAAAGTCATACATATAGCTTCCAAAGTATGGAAGGGTTCTAATAATAAACCTTTAAAGATATTTCAATTAGGTGGAAAAGTTGCTTCTGATGCAAATTATCATCATGGAGATGCTTCTCTTTCATCTGCTATAGTTGGAATGGCACAGAGTTTTAAAAATTCAATGCCTCTATTAGATGAAATAGGGCAGTTTGGATCACTGAGGTCACCTGAAGCAGGTGCTCCTAGGTATATTTCAACTAAACTAAATGAAAACTTTAAATTATTATATAAAGACTTTGAATTACTTGATTCTAGATACGAAGAAGGAATAGAAATAGAACCAAGTTTTTTTTTACCTATAATTCCAACAGTTTTATTGAATGGAGGATCCGGAATAGCAGTCGGTTTTGCTACAAATATATTAAATAGAAATCCAATAGATCTTATAGATTCATGCATAAAAGAATTGTCTAATAAAAAATATACTGAGCCTAAACCATGGTATAGGGGTTTTACAGGAAGCTGTGAAAGAGATGAAATTAATTCTTCTACTTGGATATTAAAAGGTACTTATGAGATTAAAAACACGTCTACTGTACATATATCTGAACTTCCTCCTTCGGTTACTTATGAAAAATACGACAAATATTTAATAAGTAAGGAAGAATCTAAAGAAATATCTACATATGACGATAATTCAAAGTCTAATATAAACTATACTTTAAAGTTCAAAAGAGCAGATCTAGATAAATTAGTTAAAACTAAAAGGTTAAATAGATTCTTAAAAATAGAAGAGAGACAGTCTGAGAATTTAACAATGTTAGATGAAAATGGTAAACTTAAGATTTTCGATAATGTAAAAGATATTATTAAATATTTTATAAATTTTAGATTAAGTTATTATGACAAAAGAAAGGATTATTTAATAAAAACACTAAAAGAACAACTAACAGTTCTTTCAAATAAAGCAAGATTTATAAAAGACATTATTGATGGTAAACTTATTGTAAACAATGCTCCTAAAAAATCCATTATAATTTATTTAGAAGCAAATAATTTTGATAAGACTGATGGTTTTTATAATTATCTATTATCTATGCAAATATACACACTTACTAAAGAAAAGTATGAAGAACTTCTTTCTCAAGAAATAGAATTAGAAAAAGAGCTAGATATAGTTAAATCTACACTACCTATTGATATGTATAAAAAAGATTTAGGTGACTTAAAAAAAGTAATAATAAAAAACCAATAGTAACATGAAAGAGTTTGGAAAAATGAAAATATCAGAAGCAATGCCATATTTAAAATCAGTAGCTAAAGTTTACAATTTAAAATTGAATAAGCTTAACGAATTCAAAATGGCAAAGACTATATTAGCCAATTTATATTGTAATAACTTTTAATTAAAATTTTAGTATAATAATTGCATGAAAGAATTATTTTTACTTAGAGGTATTCCTGGATCTGGAAAATCAACAGTTGCTAGATCTATCGGAGGAACACACTTAGAATCCGATATGTATTTTATAGATTCAATCACCGGAGATTATACTTTTAATCCAAATAAATTAAAAGAGGCACATGAATGGTGTCAAGGATCGGTATTATCCTTTATGATTGCAGGAGAATCCAAAATAGTTGTTTCAAATACGTTTACTCAAGAGTGGGAAATGAATCCATACTATAAAATAGCAAAAGATAATAACTACATTGTGCATTCGTTAGTAGTTGAGAATAGACATAATGGAGTAGACACACATAATGTCCCAAAAGAAGTGCTATATAACATGCAAGAAAGATTTGAAATAAAATTAAAATAATATGAAAATAGGCATTACATGTTCAACATTTGACCTTTTACATGCAGGTCATATTAAAATGCTAGAGGAAGCTAGAAGTCAATGCGACTATTTGATATGTGCACTTCAAACTGATCCAACAATTGACAGGCCTGATACTAAAAATAAGCCTATACAATCTTTAGTTGAAAGATTTATTCAATTAGAAGGTTGTGTTTATGTAGATAAAATTTTACCTTATCAAACTGAAAAAGATCTAATTGATATCTTTAGTTCATTTGAACTTAATGTAAGGATTATAGGTGGCGAATATTTCGGTAAGGAATTTACTGCAAAAGATATTTGTAAAAAAAGAAATATAAATATATATTATAATAAAAGAGACCACGGTTTTTCTACCACTGAATTAAGAAAAAGAATTAAAAATAATCCCTAGTTAATGCTAGATGAAAACCAAGTCGCTAAAGAAAAAATGCTTTTAGCAAAATTATATGAATGTCAAGACCTAATGGAACATCTATTAAATGAAGGCACCGCAGATAAACACTACTTTCTTATTGAAATACTTATAAAGCGTTTAGAACTACACCTACAACATAATCATGATTTAATGTAAATATGAATAATATCACATCTCTACTTTACGGTATATTTTTCTTTGTACTCGGTCATATAGCTGTTTTTATACAAATAAACGGTCAATTCAAATGGAGTTGGTTTCAAAAAAATGAATTGATATTAGCTTTATTTGGTGTTCCTATTTCGTTTCTTTATATATGGGGAACTAAGCACACAGTGACTGCAATGGATGGAGTACTATGGCCAACTAGATTCATTGGATTTGGAATAGGTATGGTAGTTTATGCGATAATGGTAAATTACTTTTTTAATGAAGCATTCACTTTAAAAATATTCGTATCGCTATTATTGTCAATAGCTCTTATTTCAATTAATGTTTTTTGGAAGTAGTTTATTTGCTAGCACTGGCTTTTCTAAGTGTAGATTTTTCAGAATCAGTTAAACTAGACCATCCCGTACTAGATAGTTTATCTAAAATTATATCTATTTCTATTTGATTTTTAAATTGCTTAGGCTTGGGTTTACTGTAGCTTTTAAACTTAATTGGCTCTGGTTTTTTCTTAAGTTCATCGTGCATCATATTATTTACGCCGTCTATGTTGGATATATCTTTATCATTTACACTTTTTCTTAATGATTCTAAATGGCTTTTAAAATATTGTCTAGACATTTTAGGATAAATTGCTGTCGCTTGTTTATAATTTTTTACCCCGTTTGAGTCTAGTAAATGTTTAGATTTAATGATAGCTAGCCTGTCTGCTACTAATTCAATATTCATTAGTAAATCAACAGCTTTTTCTATATCTATATTTGAATTATACGAGTCCCACATTACATCTTTTCCATATTTAGAATATTGATACTGATGAGACACTTCATGAAGTATTACATAAAGAGCATTTTCAATAGGTCTACTTAATATCTTATCTGCAATCACACATTTATCAGTTTTAGATATACCAGAAGCCCCGTATAATGTATCGAATCCTATTGCTTCGCATCCTGATTTTACTATATAATCTTTTAAATCATCTATTACATTATGATGATCTTTAAAAGTGTCTTTTAAAGTCTTAATAAATTGTCCTAATCCTTCTACGTTAGTTTTAGATTCAAACAATGAGAATGGTTTTATAAAGTTTTTCATAGATAATAACTATTATTTATTATTTATTATTTATTTAAACTATTTTACGGTATAGTGTATAATATTATAAATTATTAGTATAATATAACTATGAAAAATCTAGGATACTGTTGTATAAATTTATCTCTTAAACCTAATGGCGTATCTACTAATAGAGGTATGATCAAGAGAACATTTCAAGAAAAAGGTTTACCTTACGCTAGTGAATTATCTTTAAAGAATATACTTGATTTAAAGAAAATACTAGAATGGAATGTAAAACATGACATAAAAATATTTAGAATGTCAAGTAGCCTTTTTCCATGGATGAGCGAATACAAATTTTCACAGCTACCTGATTACAAAGCTATCAAGAAAGCCTTACGCGAAGCTGGGCAATATGTACTAGATAATGATTTAAGAGTAGGGTTTCACCCAGGTCAATATTGCGTACTTCCTTCGCCTCATCATAGAGTAGTTGTTAATAGTATAAATGATCTCGATAAACATTCTGAAATATTAGATTTAATGGGTCTTCCTAAAAATCATAAATATAGTTTAAATATTCACGTAGGTGGTACTTATGGAGACAAAAAATCTTCTATAGAAAGGTTCATAGAAAACTTTAAAAAGTTATCTAAATCTACTCAAGCTCGTCTTGTTATAGAAAACGATGATAAGGCTAGTCAATATAGCGTAGTTGATTTATACGAAGGTTTATACAAACATATAAATATTCCTATTACATTTGATTTCTTTCATCATTTATTTTGCACAGGTGGTTTGTCTCAAGAAAAAGCTGCTAAACTAGCGGCCTCAACGTGGCCAGCTAATATACGTCCACTTGCCCATTTCAGTAGTAGTAAAAAACTCAATGAAGACACTTCTGTTATGGAAAGATCTCATGCAGATTATTTATATGACAGTATACCTCAAATAGGTCAGCTTTTTGATATAGAAATAGAAGCAAAATCAAAAGAATTAGCGCTATTTAATTATGTAAAAGAGTCCCATAAAATGGAACTTAGGCCTACATTAGAATCTAAATCATTAGATACATCTTTAAAATTAAACCTATAATAACATGAGTGAAGAGAGAAAGATAATTTCTGAAATAGTAAAAACAGTGCTTGATAACCCAAATTATGCAGATGCAGGTAAAGAATTACATAAATACGTAAATAAACACCTAAGCTACAGAAAAGAGATTATTATGCAATATAGAAGACTAGACAAAAACAGCGGGAAAAGTGAAGTTTAAACAAAATAGAGGAGAATTTAGCTATAGCAATAGGAAATTTTTTAATAAGAAGAAAAAACAATCTATATTAGGAACTAAACCTGTTAAAAAATCTAAGGAAAATATACCATTGGGAGAATTCTCAAATGAAACTGATAAGGACATTAAGAAAATGTTAAATGGTTGGTATAAACCAAATTGGCTCCCTTCCGTAGAAACAGCTATTAGAAAAGGACAAAAAATAGAGGCCATAAAAATATTTAAAACAAAAGAGGATCTACGATTATCACATGCTAAAAGCACAGTAGATACATATATTGAAACTGGTAACTGGCAGCACTATCTCTTTTTAAGAAGAGGCAGATTAGATCAAGCGTTTATAAACGTAACAGGTTGCACTATTGAAAAGTTTGAAAAAGAGTATCATCTTAATAAAGAAGAGGCAGACCGTACATATGCAGATGCAAATCAACCTTTATTTACCATAGATACAGTATTAGCTGTAGCTCACGAATACGTAAATGTAATTAGAAAGGATTCCAAATACTAAAAAATATTAAAATGAGAAAGACACTGCAAAAAATAGCATGGAAAACAAATAAGTGGTCTATTAAAATAAGTCTACTTAATATTTATTTAGGTGGAGATAATCATAAATTTGGATTTCAAATACTTAACATAGATAACTCGCGTTCCTTTTGGTCTGGATCTTTATTTGAAATCACTTGGTATTTTCCAACAGTTACGCATGCTGGAGAACTAATAATTGATATTTTATTTTTATTTAAAAAATGGAATACTTGGTGCATTGATATGGACGAAAGAGTTTTATGGGGCTCAGGTCTCAGCAAATGGGAAAGAGTTAATAGATATGTTCACAATAAATTAAACCAATTAAGATGAGTAAAGGAGAAATAAAACAATTAGCAGAAGAAATTAGTTTCAGATTATTAGCTACAAGAAAACATCCAGAACATGAATGGTTAATCAAGAGATTAAATAAGGCTATTAATGAAAAATCAAAAGAATATGAGTAGAATAAACACAATGGGTATAAATCCCAAAGACGGTGATCCAGTGGAGGTATGTTATGGATATGACAGTGTTCCTGGATTCACCTCAGGTTACTTTTTTCAAGTCTTTAGTAGTAATGAAGAAGACATAGCAAATGATCCCTCGGGTGAAGGAATGATTGTTAATGAAGGTTTCCTAGAAGGAATATCTAAACAACAATTATTGTCTATAGCTACTAGGTACTCGGTTACTTTAAATTTTAAAAATGTATGATAGGTTACTTAACTCAAACTAAGCAACAGAGGCATGTAAAAGGGGTAATTAAAAAACTACTTAAGAGGTTTCCTCCTCATGGAAAAAAACACACTTCTTTTCTTTATAAATTGCTTGAAGAGAGACTAATAAGTTCTGAAATGGCCGTTGTCTTAACTCATATAATAGAAAATCCGGATATCAAATATAAAATATTCTCCAATGGTACGTTATCTATAAATAAAAAAAGGGAATCCGAAGATTCCCTTTAATATTATAACTTCTCGGTTAAAATTAAACTGAAGCGTTAGAAGGAGCTGCTCCACCTGTAAGTGTAGCTAAATCTCCGATAACGTCCATGTTAACATACTGAGTTTCTGGATGCCATCCAGCTTCAGTGATTGCGTAACGTGACTTCATTCCAATTTTTGGTGAGAAAGTACCTTCTGAAATAGTCTGTAAAGACTCAGCCATAATATATGGTAAGAATTTAACACCTGGTTCTTCGTCAGATCCTTTACGTCCGATAGTAATTCGAGAATCACCGAATCTTAAGTTAGGATCAACGTATACTTGAACACCATAGACTTTACCAGCTGGGTATAAGTTACCAGCAACACCGCCCATATCAGATGGAGCTTGTGCAATTGAGTAACCAGCAACATCAGCTAATGCAGATGCAACTCTACCGTTAGTAATCATGAATGTACCAGCACCGAATCTACCTCTATGGTAAATTAAGTTTGCTAATTCAAGAACCTTAGTAACTAATCTTCTTTGAATTGTAGATACGTTTTCAAAACCACCAACACCAGCGTTTAAGTCTAATGTAGTAATTCCAGCACCTTCAACGTTAGTTACTTCCGTATTATGGTCAGCAGCTAAAGTAAAGATTCTGTCAACTAATCTTTTGTTGATAGACTGTGCAAGTTCGTTAACTGCAACGTTCTCTAACATAGAGATTACGTCGAAGTTCCAAACTCGGTTAAGATCTTGAATCTGCTCAACAGATGCTGAGATAGATACTTGATCACCTTTTGCTTCAACAAATTTAGTAAACATTCTAAGACCCATTTGTCTGAATCTAGATAGTTCTCCTTGCTCTCTTGACATTGAGTCAGGAATCTGACCGTTAGTGTCTGTAAAGTAAGGTCCAGTGAAATCTTCTGTTGCATAATTTTCATCAGCAACTGAAGTAAATCCTGAGATATGGTTTTCTAAAGCTGAAACTAAAGAAACACCTACTGAAGTAGTAGCTGGATCTAAGTCAATAGCTCCTAAACCTGCTGCTGCGGCACCACCACATGCAGTCATTGTGTTACCAGTGTTGATTAAATCAGCTGTAACATTTACAGCGGCACCACCATCATCAAGAACTTTAAGGATCAATTGACCATCAACTCTTGAGAATCCTACAAATCTGTATGTACCAGCGGTAGTACCACCAGCGAATACAGTATCTGCAGTATCAATAGCAGGAACTGTTGCGAAGTCATCAACTGTGATTCCTTCTAATTTAACCATATATGGTTCAAAATCTGTATCTGTTCTACCACCGGCATATAAATAATCCAAGTAAGGTAAGAACCCAACCGGAGAATCCATAGGAACAACGGGAACAAGATCAAATCCGATCGTTTTTGCAGCTACTTGAATAGCAACTGGAAGTAACGATGGAAACTTATCTCCAGAACCAGAATCGGCATACGAACCTTTAACACCAGCATCTGAAAAAGGTGTCTGACCAGGTGTTGGAGCAACAGCGTTACCCATACCTAATACAGAACCTGGTTGTTGAAAAAACAACCCAGGTGCAGTTTGCTCAAAGAGAGGAGCGCTATTATCAAAAATAGCATGGTTATGCGCATATTCTGCTAACCATTCTTGTCTCCCACTATCAGCTGTTACACCATGGCTTTCAAGCATTGGCTTCCAAGTATCGAGGATTCTAGAATCTGAAGTACGTTTAAAAACTTTTGTACGTGACATTTTCTAATTGATTTTTTTTATTTTTTGCGGCTTTCCGCATTTCTCATAAGAGAATCTATATAAGTCTGAGAGTAACCTCTCGTCATATCAACTACCCGGTTTACTGGGATTGCACCTTCTGTACTTTGGCTCTCGTTGATTTGTTGTAATTTTCTATTTGCTTTTTCTCTTTCTACTCTTTCGTTAACTCCTCTGAAATCTATTTCATCCCAGAAAGATTTAACTTGATATGGAGTGTTCAAGTTGTAAAGTTGAGTTTTAGTATGAATACGATTCTGTTCAGCTTCGTTCATATTACCCCAATCTGCTTTGTATTCGTTTGGCATATATTTAATATGATTAGGAATAGCTTTATTAACGTTTTCAACAATTGCTGAAATAATACTTGTTACATCAGCTTCGTTAAACCATACTGAAGCGTTTGTTGCTTCAACAACGGCTTGTTTAATGTTAGTATCTAAGTTATAGAAAGCGTCTTTCTTTTCTTGAGACAATACTTTTAAGAAAGGATATTTATTTTCTAATACAGCTGTTGCTGAGTTATTCTTTACAGTTTTTATTACTTCGTCAATTCCTTGAGTGATCGTTTCAATCTGCTGACTTTCATTTAATCCAGATACTTTATTTAGTAATCCTTTATTAGATGAAAACTTTCCACTGTTTAAAGATTCTGCAATATATTCAGCATAACTAATCCCTTTTGAAGATTTTTCAGCTACATATTCAACATATTCTCTATTTAATTGTGAATTTTCAGCAATATATTCAGAAAACTGAATTCCTTTATTAGCACCTTCTGCTACATATTCAGTGTATTGAATACCTTTATCTACTTCTTCAGCTAAATATGATTGGTAATTAATACTCTTGTTTAAGTTCTCTTTTAAATAATCTTGGTAATTAATGCTCTTATTTAGATTTTCACCTAAGTAATTTTGATAATTTAAACTTTGATTAAGTTTTTCTCCTAAGTAATTTTGATATTCAATACCATTATTAGTAGTTTCAGCAACATGCTCAGTATATTTAACTGACTGATTTAATTTACTTGATAAATAATCAGTATATTTAGTTAAATTCTCAACTTTCTCAGCTAGGTAATTAACATATTTTCCCACGCCTGATGTTGGTGAAACTTCAACTGAATTAGTTTCTTTTGAAACAGATTCATTAACTGTTTTAAGAGCAGCCATTTCGTTTTGAATAGATTCAAATTTTTCTTTAACTATCTCAGTATAATGATTCATATCATTTTTATTAACATACTCGTTCATTTTGCTTTTATTATTTTGATTGCTTAAACTATTAGCTAGCTTGTTATTATTTTTGTTATTTATCTTGTAAAATTTATAATTATTTGAAAAATTTAAATTTTCAGATATATCTTCTAATCTTTCTTTATTTATAAAGGAGTTTTCTTTTAATAAACTGTAATTTTCAGTTATCATATCGAAATTAGTCTTTAAGGATTCATTCACTGTTTTCTTTAAAACTGCTTCGGTAAATCCAGGCTCAGCAACCAGGTCATATGTAAAAATTCTATGAAGTTTTACTTTACCTTCATTTAGTACTTGTCCTGCTGCTCTGGAAGAAACTGATATATTAACACCTCCGTCGATAAGAGCTTTAGCTATTTTACCATTAGGCGTATTTTCTAAAATTCTAAGCTTAATGTTTACTTTATCTCCTCCATCATGTGTTAATCCTTCTATTATATGAGAAGCACTTTTAAGAGTTACTTCAAAAGAAGGTGGATGATCTAAATCTCCAACTAGTTGTCTAGTTTTTATCTTTTCATTTAAATATTGTAAATGTGGAAGATATTCCTCTTTTTCATAAACACGTTGATTATTATTCTTTTGTCCAAAGACTGCGCATACTCCTTCGAGTATCGTGTTATTTACACCGTTACTTTTGACACTTAATTTTTCACCTACGTTTTCGACGATTAATACTATATCATCTCCGCTTGTGTTTTCTATGAAACTACTTGGTTTTAGATTTGAACTATTCACACAGATTCTATTTTTTATTATTTATAAGGAAAAATGGTATAAAAAACAATAAACCGATATCATCTTTACCCTTTAGATAGTATTTTTTTAAGATCTTCTTTATCTCTATCCGTTAGTTTGTCCAGATCAGGAGCATTCACTACTAAAGTAGCTATATAATCTCCTATTCTATTTTTAGAGTTTACTACTCCATTTCCTTTTACTGTAAATTTTAATGAGCTCAAATTCTTAGGGTTAGTTATATCTATCTTGTACTTTTTTCCTAATATTGAATCAACTACATAGTTTCTTTCCTTACTAAATAGTGCTGTATATAAATCAATATTAATATCTTCTAATATATTTCCATTATCAAAGCTAAAGCTAGCAGATGCTGTTATTTCTATGGTAACTATTAAATCTCCTATTGCATAGAAATCTTCTTCTTTTCCATATAGAGTTTTTCTCTTTCCACTAGACTCGTCTCCCATACCTCCTATATTTAGGACTATACAATATGAGCCTGCTATTTTTCGTATGTCATATTTTCTTTTTCGTAAATTAATTTTAATTTTTATATCTTTATTTTCAATATCTCCATTCATTAATTTCCTATTAAATGAGATGGTTATTTCTTTATTTTCAAAAAGCGACTTTATATCAGATTTTACATTTTTTCTAATATGTAGCTTATTTATGTTAAAGGAAGATTCTCTAAAACTAGTATTTTTTATGAAATCATCAAATCCTCCGAAACCTGTTGAATTTCCTCCAAATCCATTAAAGCCCGTTCCTTGAAAATGACTTTTTCTAGAGTTATCGTAACTTTTTCTTTTTTTAGAATCTCCCAATGTGTCATATGCTTCAGCAACTTCCTTAAATCTTTCTTCGTGAGTTTTGCTTTCTTTGTTTTTATCAGGATGATACTTCTTGGCTAGTTTTCTATATGAAGATTTTATATCATCCTGCGTTGCATTTTCTGATACTTCTAATGTGGTATAATAGTTTTTATTCAAATCTTTTATTTTTTGAAACAATATTGTAAAAATATTGTATAAAATAATATATCTTATAATTATATATTATTATGACAAATACTTTATCTAAGTTTAAAGATATACATAAAGGAAAGTCTGCAATAGTGTGCGGATGTGGTGTGTCGTTAGACATAATGAAAGATCACTATAAAGATATTATTACGATAGGTGTAAACGATGTTCCTAAATTATTTATGCCTACTTATTTAGTAGTAACGGATCACCCTCAAAGGTTCGCAATTCCTAGAAGAAAGCTTGTAATGGAATCTACGTGTAAAGCTTTATTTACATGTGTAAAAGGCTGGAAAAATAGAAACTTAGTTTCATTTGACTTAGGTTCCAGGAGATTAGCTAATTTAGATTCAGATAACAAGGTTGATTTTTGCTTAAATTCACCATATGTAGCTACTGGAATTGCTTATAAAATGGGGTTTACTAAAATAGGATTAATTGGTGTTGATTTTACAGCAAATCATTTCTATGCAAAAGATGGACATCATCCTCTGACTCAAATGAAAAAAATAAAACAGGTCAACGAAGGATATGGCGTGTTAAAAAGTGAATTACTAAAGAGAGGAGTAGAATTTTACAATTTAAGTAGTAAAAGTAACATTACTTCTATTCCAAAAATAGACATAGAAAAATTTAAGATGCTATGAAGATAATAATACCAGCTAGACGAAATTCAAAAGGTTTGCCCTTTAAAAATAGAAAGTTGTTTAATTATACAGCTAATATTATACCAGACGTATATAAGCACCTTACTTATGTAGTTACAGACGATGAAGTGATATTAAAGGAATCTTTAAAGTATGGATTTAACACAATAAATAGAATACCTGAGATGTCACTGGATGTGACTTCCACTAAGACTACAGTTCAATACGCTATTGATGAGATAGGTATAGAGAACGAAGATGTTATCGTGTTATATTTGACATATCCTGAAAGAAATTGGGATCACATAGACATGGCATATTCGATGTTTAAACTAAATCGTAATCAGTCATCACTTCTTTGTAAGAAGAAAATAGATACAAGTCCGTTTTTAATGTTAAAGCAGGAAAAAGGCAATAGGGGATCTCAACTATTCTATCACGACCTATATAGAAGACAAGATTATCCTACTTGTTTTGAGATAAGTCATTATATATGTATATTCAATAGTAATAAGATAAATAATTTAAATAATAACATGTATAATAACGATACAATATATTATGACATTGATAATGTAATAGATGTAGATGAAAAAAAAGATTTAGACCGTTTTGAAGAAAGATGATATAAAATATGCAATAGTTACCGAAGGAGCAGATTTTAATTTTCCTTATCTTAGGGTGATGCTGAATTCTCTCCTAAAGCATAATGGTTGGGTTAAAGACAATATTGTTATTATGACATGTGATTTAACACCTTTATCATCGCACAATAGAGAAATCTTAAAATCCATTAATGATAAAATACAGTTTGTAGATATAGACTCTAAATACTTTTCTAATATAAAGATTAAAAATAAGAATCAACTTAATAGGATTTTAATTAGTCTATATAGGTTAAATTGCTTTAATTTAAAAACATTTGATCTAGCTCTTTATATCAGCAGTTATAATGTATGTACTTCAAGTATTGTATCTCTATTTGAAGAATATTCTAATGTTAGCTTAGCTGACACTGGTGGGATGGCTCAAACTTCAGTAGGTTCAAATCAAAAAATATTAGGTAGTGAATTAAATAGCTCTGTAATGTTAATTTCAAATCAGGTAACATCAGGTAATATGCTTGAAAAGTCACTTGGAAATATTAATAAAATCAGAAGATTGACCGATAAATCAATAGATCAAGTAATTCAAGATTATTTAAATTTAGAAAAAGTAGATTATAGTTTATTTGGTTTAAATTTAATAATAAAAAAAAGTAAATTTCCTGATTCTAAATTTAAAGATTATCAGGCTATTCAAAAAATGTCATGTATTATAAACATGGATATTGAATTATCAAAAAACAACAATGCTCGTTTTATGTTCAAACGAATAAATTCTATTTGGAATAGTTATAATAAACAGGGAGATTGGGATACTGGAAATTTTTCAAACACTCCTAAAGATATTATAAACACTAATATTCGTAAATTTAAAGATGGAGATTTCCATTCAAAATTTTGTGTTATGATAACTACATATAATAGACCCTTGGGTATTAATAGATTAACAGAGGAATTAAAAAAATTAGACTCCAATTGTAGAATAGTTGTAGTAGATGATGCATCAAATACCGACGTGGATTTAAATAATATCGATGAATATGTAAAACTTCCTAGAAATAATGGTAAGAAAGGCTGGTGGAAGACAGTGAATACTCTATGGAAAAAAGCTATCTCTAAAAACCATGAATATTATATAATGATGCCAGATGACGCTCTTCCAAAAGAATCCTTTTTTAACGAGGCTGAAAGGTTGTGGAAATCAATAGGAGGTCCAGTTAAAATAGCTTTACACTTGGCTAACAACAATAGAGAAAAAAACTGGACTAATTTTCCAAGGCGTGAGTATTCTAGTGAAATATTTTTAACGCAAACTACTGAATTCAGTTTTATATGCAAAAGAGATTTTATAAGCTATACTATCCCTGAAATACCTTTAAACACTTGGGATAAAAACCCATTATTAGGATCCGGTGTAGGTCCTAGGTTAAACAGATATTGGGTAAAAAAAGGTAGGAAAATATATGGGGTAAAAAAATCGTTGATTAAAATAAATTTAGATTGTCAAGAAAGCGTAATGAACCCTAAAGAAAGAAAGAAAAATCCATGGATTATAAAATAAAAAATAATATGATTGTAAAACTAACAGCCTATAATGGAAAAACAGCTAATTTAGTAATAAGGGATGAAAATGAACATATTCAAAGATGTTGGAAAGGTTTAAAATTTTATGAATCTCATAAAGGTGGAATATTATCATATATGATGAATAATTTAGATAAGTATTCTAATAAAAAATGCTTAGATATAGGGGCATGTATAGGTAATCATACAATTTATTTTTCAAAAATATTAGGATGTGAAGTAACAAGTTTTGAACCCTCTCAGGAATCATACGATCACTTATTAGAAAATTGCAAATTAAATGATATATCTCCTATTTTACATAATATTGCTTTAGGTGAAGAAAAAAAGACTGCTGGGCTTAGAAATAATAGTAAAAAACATTTCAATATAGGAATGAATCAAGTCGTTGAAGGTGAAGGCATTCAGGTTGAAAAGCTAGATAGCATGGTAGAAGGTCAATTTGATTTTATTAAGATAGATGTTGAGCATTATAACATTCCTTTATTAAAAGGTGCTAAGGAAACACTAACATCTCAAGTAAAATGTGACGTATTCATAGAATGTGAAACAGATTCTATATTAAAAGAAACTGATAACATAATGAAATCATATGGATATGTTAGAAACCTTAAAATTAAATTAAACCATACTCCAACATATCTTTGGACAAAAAACAATTAAACAATATGATTATAGCTGGAATGGCAACTTTGCCGGAAAGATTAAACACTTTAGAATTAGTTTTAGACAATTTGCATCCACAAGTCGATGTAATTGAATTGGCTTTAAATGGACATGCAGAAATCCCAAAGCTTCTTTCTAAATATCCCAAGGTTATTCCAAACCTAACAACTAATGAAAAAGGAGACGCTAATAAATTTTTAAACGTTAGTAAATATAAAGACGATTATTATTTTTCAACAGATGATGATATTTTATATCCTTCTAATTATGTGTCTACATATATAAAAGAAATAGACAAACATAAATCATTAATAACTATACATGGATCAGTTATTCCTCCTCGTAAAATATTAAGTTATTATAAAGGTAGAAAAATGAAAGCACATTGCTTAAATTCATGCGAAGAGGAAATAGTCCATATTCCTGGATCAGGTGTATCTGGTTTTCATACTTCATTTTTAAAAATAGATTATGAAAATGGATTCCCTAATGCAAATATGGCTGATATCTTTGTAGGTATTCAATGCCAACAACAAAATGTTAAATGTATATCGATTAAACACGCTAAGGAATGGATTAAAGGAGGTCTTAATGAAGGTAGAAAAACAATATGGGAAACTCATAGGCATGACGATAGGATTCAAACTAGCCATATAAACAAAATAACTTGGAAAAATATATGAGTGGAAGTGTTAAAATAAATAGCATTCATGAAAGTGCTAAAATAGGAAAAAACGTTGAAATAGGAGAGTTTTGCGTAATCGAAGAAGGCGTTGAAATAGGAGACAACACTGTCATTAGAAATTATGTAGAGCTTAGAAAAAATACAATAATTGGATCTGATTGTTACATAGACTCTAGAGTGTCTACATCAGGTAATTGTAAAATAGGAAACAACGTGACACTAAGATATGATGTAATAATAGCACGAGGTGTTGAAATTGGAGATGGAACTTATATATGTCCTAGAGTAATGACAAATAATTTAGATTCTGGAAAAACTCAAATAGGAGGTGCTAAAATAGGTAAAAAGTGTTTTATCGGAACAAATACAGTTTTACAGCATGGTATAGAAATCACTGACGGTGTTACAACTGGATCAATGTCATTTGTAAATAAAGATATAACAGAAAAAGGAATCTACTTTGGAAATCCTGCTAAAAAATACGAAAAGAAATAATGAATACGTGGAGTCAAGATGAAAACGGGAATAAGATACATATCACCGCTATAGTTGGTGAAAATGTAGAACTTGGTAAAAATAATATCATATATCCATATGCTGTCATAGGTCTACCAGGTTTCATTAGAGATGCCAATAACGCAACCGGTAAAGTTATAATAGGAAATGGAAACAAGATAGGAGCGCATACGTCTATTATGATAGGTCAAGAAGGTATTACTAAAATAGGAGATAATAATCTACTTATGAATTATGTTAATATAGGACATGATTGTGAAATAGGTAATAATAACGAAATAGGCGCGGGAACTGTTGTAGCTGGATGGGCTAAGATTGGAAACAATAATATGATTAAAATTAGATGTACTATTAGAAATCGCAAAATAATTGGAAATGATAATATCATAGGCATGTGTTCAAATGTAACTAAGGATTTTGATATAGACAGCTGGTTGATTTATGGAACCCCCGCAAAGCAAATAAAATTGAAATGATAAAACCGAAAGTACTAGTTACAATGCCAGCGTATAACGCAGCGAGATTTTTAAATGAATCTATTCCTTCTATTTTAAATCAAACGGGAGTAGACGTATCCCTATTTGTAATTGATGATGCATCCACTGACAAAACATATGAAATAGCAAAAAGCTATAAAGAAGTTACTGTCATGAGAAATAAAACTAACATGGGTAATTATTACTCCGTTAATCTAGTAATGTACACTTTAAAAAATCAAGATTTTGATTGGGATTATCATGTTTATCACGGCGCAGATGATGTTTCTGATCTAAATAGATTTAGTAAACAGTTAAAGTTATTTAATAAACCCGAAACCCTAGCCGTTGGCTGTGGATTCAAAAGAGTAGATTTTAGGACAAAAAAGATTCTTTCAGCAAATAGAAAAACTAATGAATCAATGCTGATTTTTAAAAAAGAAATGCTTGATTTAGTAGGCTATCGTGATTCTGGAAGAGCTGGGTGTGATACAGAATATAAAAGAAGAATCCAATTGGCTAAACCGGGCTGTATAGACTCGCTAAATGAAATTTTACTTACTGCTTATTTACACGATGATAATCTAACTAAGAGGATTCCAATAGGTGGAACCTTTAGAAAAAATTATGTAGCAAGTTTCACACGAGAACATCAGGAAATGAAAAGTAAAAATAACTTCTATAAAGATTTCACACTATGAAAAATAACAAACAAACGAAAAATTTTGCAATAATTGGAGCATCTGGATATATTGCTCCTCGCCACATGAAAGCTATAGAAGAAACTGGAAACAATCTAGTTGCAATATTAGATAAAAATGATAGCGTTGGAATAATTGATACGTATTTTCCAAAAGCAGAACTTTTCTTAGAATCTGAAATGTTTGATCGTCATATGTATAAGTTAAAAGATACTGATCGTAAAATAGATTACATATCAATATGTTCTCCTAATTATCTACACGATGCTCATATTAGACTTGCGCTAAGAAATGACGCAGATGTTATTTGTGAAAAACCTCTAGTATTGAACCCTTGGAATATAGATGAACTAATGAAATTAGAAATTGAAACTGGTAAGCAAATTAACAATATTCTACAGCTACGTTTGCATCCATCGGTTATTGAATTAAAAGAAAAGATAGATAATGGGCCTTCTGATAAAACGTATGAAGTTACTTTAGATTATATTACAGGTCGAGGTAATTGGTATTTGAGATCCTGGAAAAATAAAATGTCAAAATCGGGAGGAATTGCTACTAATATAGGAATTCATTTCTTTGACATGCTCATTTGGATATTTGGAAATGTTAAAAATTCTACTTCTAATCATTCTGAAACGAGTGCTAGTGGATATCTAGAACTAGATCGGGCTAATGTGACATGGAAATTGAGCATTGATTCTGATGATTTACCCTTAGAATATAAACAAAAGGGGTTGCCAGTATACCGTTCAATTTGCATAGATGATAGTTCATTTGAATTCAGCACAGGATTTACTGATCTGCACACTAAATCGTATGAAAAAATACTAATAGGAGAAGGATTTAAATTAAGAGACGCTATTCCAAGTGTTGAATTAGCTTACAAAATAAGAAATAATAAGTAATGAAATTAGGAGTATCATATACTGTATTTGATGGAATAGAACTATTGGAATATTCTATAAAGCAAATAAGAGAACACGTTGATTTTATACACGTAGCATATCAGGATATTTCATGGTTTGGATCACAGATGTCACAGAGTGATAAAGACATACTAAGTAGGCTCCATAGAAAAAAACTAATCAACTCATTAGATAAATTCTCTGATTTCAAAAATCTAAATAGAGCATGTGCATCTAATATACAAACATCTAAGGCTTTTGAAATGCGTAAAAGACAATTTGGATTAGACGCATGTGTTAAGCAGGGTTGTACTCATTTTATATCAATGGACGTTGATGAATTTTATAAAGCCGATGAGTTTAAAAATGCCAAAGATATCATCATAGAACGTAATATCACAAGAAGTTCATGTTCATTTATAAATTATGTTAATCTCCCAATATATCATAGAGGATATGATAGTTCGTCAGTTCCTTTTATATGCAAAGTCAATGCTTCCTCTAGGATGAGCAAATCGTTCTTTACTAGATGCGACCCTACTAGGGGAATAAACGCAATTGCTAAAGGCGGTGATGTGAGGCTACCTATATCAAATATAACTATGCACCACATGGAAACTATTAGAAAGGATCTCAATAAAAAATACACATCTACTACAAGAGCCGTGTTTAATAGAGCTAGAACTAGTGAATTGGTAGACAGTATAAAACTAGTGAATGAAGATACCAAGACTTTTGGATTTAATAAAATTATATTTCCAAAAACCCCTAATGTATCTCTTAAAACTGTAGATAACATATTTAAAATTCCATATGCAACTTGGCAATAACATAAACGCATGCAACACACAAAAATAATAGCAGAAATAGGAATCAATTTTGCATATGGTAACGACCGGTCTAAATTCTTAGACAATGCAAAAAGACTAATCGACGTAGCCGTTGTTGCAGGTTGTGACTGGGTTAAATTCCAAAAGAGATCACCAGATCACTGTGTTCCAGAAGAACAAAAAACTAAACCTAAGAGAGTTCCATGGAGAACTGAAGAAACCACCTATATTCAATACAAACATGACATCGAGTTCAATGAGGAACAGTGGCAAGAATTATATGCATATTGCGAAGATAAACCGATTGGGCTATTCGCATCAGTATGGGATAAGCCTTCTGTTGATTTTATGATGCGCATGTGTCCACAGATAGCTAAGATACCGTCTGCTTTAATCACTGATATCGATTTATGTTCATATGCAGATCATAAATTTGATCATATGATAGTAAGTACCGGAATGAGTACTGAAGAAGAAGTGGTTAGATGCATGGACGCAATCCAACCTGATATTGTAATGCACACTAATTCCAGTTACCCATCCAATGTAGGTGAACTCAGGTTAGAATACATAACGTGGCTAAAAGACAAATATGGACATAATACTGATATCGGTTATTCTGGACATGAATATGGTTTAACAACCACAATGGCTGCAGTGACTCTTGGAGCAACGTGGGTTGAAAGACATATTACTTTAGACAGAACTAATTGGGGAAGCGATCAAGAGTCCTCAGTTGAACCTAGCGGACTAATGAAGTTGGTTAAAGGAATACGCGATATTGAAAGAGCAATGGGAGGATACGGTCCAAGATCAGTAATTGGTTCAGAACTGGCTAAAATGAAATCTCTTAGGAAATAGTAAAAGCATTTATTAAGTCAGGTAAAGTGAATGCTTGCGGAAAACTTATAATTTCTTAATATTTAGCCATTTCTTTCCACTTAGAAAGTACATATTTTTCTATTTCTTTACCAAGTAGTGTAGAAGGTCTAAAAGCCATTTCACCTGCGTAAAGTTTGTCCTCTTTTTTATTGTAAAAGAAATCTATTCTAAAGAAATCTATCTTTAATTCTTTTGCTATGGCTTTACAAATGTCATATTCTTTATCCCAATTAAAATAAGTATTGCTTTTGTCTATCATATCTACTCTATGCCATTCTTTTGATCCTTTTCTTAAATCACCAACTATTGGACATCCATATAGAACAAATACTTTAAATTCATAATCGTATTCGATATATTCTTCTACTATTATTCCTTTTTCAGTTTGTTTCATCATCTCAGGTTCAGTTGCTCTTGATGAAGACTTTAAACATTCCCTAAGTTTTCTATCTACTTTTTTAAAGTCTTTATCATTAATAAAAACTCCATCGTTTTCTGACATATGAGCAGGTTTAGCAACATACCGTTCCCTTAATGCATGTGAAATATCAGAATCTTTAGTAGAATAACAATATAATGTAGGTACGTTTAAACCATGTTTTTCAAAAAATTTTTTAACTTCATACTTATTATAAAGTTTTTTCATATTTATACATTCTATTTTGTTTTTACGCCTTAGCGTTAACATATAATTATCTTCAATATGAGTTTTATACCTAGTGTGAATGTACGAACAGTCAAATTCAGGCGACCATTGAGTTAAGCTAGACGGTAAATAATTATAATATTTCATAACTTACACTTATCGATTCTCCCTTTTTTATTTTTCTTTTTGATTTTAAACGTAACTCTTTATCTTTTTTAAAGATATTACAATTAGGCGTAGCAGATTCTATTAAATATCCTCCTACTGGATTAGGTTCGTATAAATCAGATTTACTATAATAGCTATGAGAATACCCAAAATCAAAATCTTTTACAATATCTTTAGTTGCATAAAGAGTATAGGCCCCATCTCTTTCCTCTATAGAAACACAATCCGGTAAAGGAACGTAATGTTTATTTTTTTTAGTATCTGGTTTTGTAGGGTCATACCAACTATACCTTAATAAAATTTCTTCACCTTTTTCTATATCTTTAGTTGTTATTAATTCAGTAACCGAACCTATTCCATTTGTAAATTCTTTTTTTACTATAGGTAACCATGCGTTTTTATTGACCGAGTAATTAAAAAAACCAACTAAGGGGTTTCTTAAATGTTTAACTGGTCTTTCGTTATAGTCATAGTAATGACAGATGCCTAGATTACTACCCTTTGGAATAAATTTTGTTGCAAAAACCCCAAGTCCATGCAAAGGTGATTCTTTTAGTTCTAAACCCTCCGGTATGATATTTCCTTTTTTAATATTCATTTCTCATCATACACCCAGAACGGTTGATTTTCCATCCAACTAACAGGTAACTTGTAACGCTTATATTTAGCTCCACTGAAGGGTTTATATGATATTATAGATATTTCAGGGTGTTCACCTATGATCTTATTAAAAATATCTTCAAAACTATTTTTATCAAAACAGCAATTACTCATCCATATTAAGTCAGTTGATTTAAATTCAAATTTATATAAATCATCTACATCTAATGATATATTAGATAAATTATATTTTTTTATTAGAGATTTTCCAAATCTTATTCTACCTCTATGTATATCTATTCCTAAAGTTTCTATATCTGGATATTTGTCATTAAAGTAAAAATTCATCCACCCTATGCTTGCGCCAACAACTACGAATCTATCGTACTTTTTACTAACTGAATCTATTAGCGTTATAGCTGTTTCATATGGAGTAGTCCCATATGTAAAATCTTTATAGGAAAGTGCATTATTTGAAGAAATCATATGTTCAATATGTCTCTTATCCTCGCTTCTCATATTTTTAATATAATCTTCTAAGTCTTTTAATATATTTAAGTTTTTCATATTATTATTTATTCCTTCTTATTTTTTACATAATCAGCGTGTGCACAAAACCTATTGAATATACATCAGTACTATATAAAAAATATAATTTATGAAATGGCAAGGCTATGATTGGCAAGTGGGTGAAAGATGGGGATTAATGCACCCTGAAAAAACAGAATGTTGGTATGATAAAAGCGCAGTTAAAATAATAGATGATGAATTATACTTAAAGACACACTATAACCCTAAAAAAATAGATGGAGTAATTTCACCATTCGGAGTAGGTTTGATAAACTGTACAACTAAATTTAAACATGGTAGATTTGACATAGATATTAAACTTCCAAAGGGACCTAGTTTATGGCCAGCTTTTTGGATGTGGGCCTTTGAGTCATGGCCCCCTGAGATAGATGTTTTCGAAGCATATTCAAATCATAAAGGAAGCTATTTTAATTGGAATATAAATGCTTTACTAGGAGATTTCTGGAAAGTGCAAACGAATGTTCATCTAGGAAAATCTCCTGATAATTACATGATTGGAGCAAAAGAACATTGGCTGGGCTGGAAATGTCCAAGCAAAGATTTTCATACATATAGTGTAGAATGGTTCCCTCATGGAATATTTATATATTTCGATAATAAACTAGTTAGAGAAATATTAGATGAAAATATATTGTCTCAATTAAATGACAAAACAATGAATGTAGTTATAAATAATAGTATTAAGAAAGAACATAATATACCTGAAAATAAAACAGTTGTTTCAACTATGATATGTAAAAACTTTAGATATTCTGAATATTATGGAGATTAATGACAAATAATAATTATAAAAAATCCTAAACCTATGACAATATACGTTGATATTGATGATACTATATGTAGATTAAAAAAGCCTATGGAATATGACACAGCTTATCCTATTCCAGAAGCAGTTGAAAAAGTCAACGCCTTATATGAAAAAGGTCATACTATAATATTTTGGACTGCTCGAGGAACTGTAACAGGTATTGATCACAAGATATTAACAATGTGTCAATTAAACGAATGGGGTGTAAAATTCCATGAATTAAAAATGGGGAAACCTGCATATGATCTCTTTATAGATGATAAAAATATTAATTCTTATGATTGGTTAAATGAAAAATAAAGTATTACTAATAGGAAATGATTCAAATGTAAATAGCATTGATTTTTCAAAAATACAACCTAACATTATAAAAGTTGGAACAAACAGAGCATGGCTTAAATTAATACCTAATTATCTTTTTTTTCATGATCCTAAAATATTCCTGGAATTAGATAATAATCAAGACAGGTTGTCTGAATTAAAAAAGCATACTCGCATTATTTCAAGCGACTGGCTGCAGACGGGTTGTAGTAAAATAAATATAAAACCTCCCGGATACACTACTATATACAGTCGTCCTAATAAAAAGAAATACGTAGACTGCGTAACTACCGCTATAGACATATTAGATAGGCATATTTTAAATAAAAGAAATACTACATTCTATATAGCAGGTGTTAGTTTAATTTGGAAGAATCCTAGTCATTTTTGGAAAAAAAATCCAATAGACGGTATTGGTAATTCCAATGACAAAAAATGGCATGAAAAAAGATTTAAGTTAACTTTAGAAAATTTTAAACATCTTAAAGATAGGGGATTTGATATTGTATCAAGTACTCCTTGTTCTAAAATAAATAGCTTATTTAGATATGAACATATAGAAAATCTATATAATTAAGGAGTTATCTTAGTAGATTTAGATAAAAAAGTTTGTTGCAGCTGTGTTATTGAAGCAACTGTTGCTCCAGGAGTTGGAGGCCATTTTGAATCTATTACGCCGGCTAAAGTAGTTAATGCAGTAGATAGGGAAGTTCCTAAAACAGCAGGTTGAGCTAGCGGTTTATTTGGACCAACAACCACGTTATTTCCATTTACATGTATGTCGTTAGAGTTAAGTTCTATTTTACTAGTAGATGTAGCTATTATCTTACTATCAGCTGTTATGTTTATTTCAGTTCCTTTTAGTTCTATCACTGACTGTGTTTCAGCGTGTTCTATGGTAATTGTTTTATCTTGGCCAATATTTAACCTAGAACCCTTTAGTTGCATGGTTATACCTTTCTCTTTAGTAAACCAAAATTTCAATTCTTCATCTCCATCAAAAAGTAAAAAGTGAGAACCGTGATATTCTCCTTCTTTTTGAAGCTCTTCCTTAATATCATCTGCGAGCTCCTGTATTGCATAATATTCAGGTGAATATATATTTCCATTATCGAACCTAATCGCTACAACAGAGCCGTCCTTAGGTATAGATACCGATCCTGCTTTTCCATCTTTTCCAAAATACAGTGGTTTTTGTTTTGGATATGACCATGGTAAATCTTCTATAGGTATTGCTTCTCCATGTATTCCAAATACTCTAACTTTACATCTACCTTCAAAATTAGGGTCTCTTGAATCTTCAACCGTTCCTAGAAATTGTTTATCTATTAAGTTACTTTCCATGTTTATATTTTACAATTTCTTTTAAAGAGGTTTTTTAGGAACTGCAGTATTTCTAGGCGCAGTTCTTCCTTCTTGCGATTCATAACCTACTACATTTGTTATTCCTAAATTACCTTGATCTACTAATTGGCTTAATTCACTTATACCTTGACTGATTAGTTTATTTGGAGTGTTTAAAACTGATGAAATTCCTTCAGATGCTTTTCCACCAATAGTGCTTGCTTTATTTCCAATTATAGGTAATCCTGTTAAAAATCCTCCTAATGAATCTAAATTTGCTCCAAGACCCGCTTTATCCCATGTGTTGCTTCCTCTTGTTTTAGCCGATGTTGCGTCATCATAAGTAGCACTTCCTGATGAGTAGTGGTTTTCTTCTTCCATCCATCCTATTTTTATCTTAAATTGATTTGCTTCCGGTTGCTTATTTCCGCCAATAGACATTGAAGGTCCTCCCGGAAATGAATCTGAAAAATCAAATTCACATTGTCTACATTTCATTTTAACATAACCAAAGTTATCTAATACATTTCCTAGGTTATTACCTGCTCCTAGTGCTCCCGCTAAATTAGGGCCTCCGATATTTATTCCGGCTCCTAGGTTAACTAAAGAAGGTAATACGTTTCTTAAGTTTCTAAATTCAGCTACCCATATATCCATTGAGAACCATCTTAGATTATCTGGAACTCGTTCTCTCATATATTGTTTATCATATACTGCATTTCTATATAAATCAGCTAATTCTGTCATTCTTAAATCAACTGCTTCTAGTGTTTTTACAGTTATTTCACCTCCTTTCATAGGTTCTGCCATATTAGTAGCTTTTTGCCAAAGTGCATTTAAACCTACCACTTCTTGAAAATACCATGGAGTATCGTCCCTTAAATACTTTAATAATTTAGAAAAAATAGATAGTTGATTAGCTTTGTCAGTATGACCTCTCTGTATCAAATAATTTATTGCGCTTTGACTTTTACCCTCAGCAACATTGAATAGTGGACTTATCGCTAAAAAGTCATCGTTTCTATACATATCATCAAAGGTAAAGTCTAAAGAAAAAGTTAAGTAAGTAGGTTCATCAAATTGATCTCTAACTATTCCCTTTCTGAAATTACTAAGGTGTCTTTCCGTATTTAAAAAATTTACTGGCATATATTAATATTTATTTCGTAGGATTTGGAATCCAATCTCTTTTAGATAGCAACAACTCTGTTTTAAAACTTCCACCTTTTTCATAAGTATGTTTATTTCCTATTGAGTAATATATACCTGATAAAAACTCATTGTATAATGAGCCTTTCATAGTTTGCGTAGGTTCTTGTTCATTTTGCGTAGGATCCCATGATTTTGAATATTCTTGATCTACGTCTGTTTCATATATACCTACGGGAACTCGCATTCCTCTGGTGGTATTATAATTTACACCGTCGGTTATCGTCTTTAATTTTATTTTATTTAATTCTGATATGTTGTGAGAATTAATAGCGTCTGCGGCTACAAAATTTTTGTGAGTATTTGGATATTGTATATTAATCCATTCTCTAGATTCTGTATTTTTTAAACTTTCATTAATTGGAGAAAGGTCTCTTTTTCTACCCTTTGTTATGTTAGATTCTATAGGTTTAACATAAAAATCAACTAACTTATCCATAGGATCCTCCTCTTGTAATGTAGTATCGTAATAATATACTCTTTTTTTAAAACCTTCGTTTACTAATATTTCCCCATTTTCAGTAATCAAATGTCTTTCCTTTATATTATTAATACCTTCTGTTATTCTAGGATTTTCTATAAGTCCCATGGGAACAGCTTCTACTTGTTTTTCCGCTTCAGCTTGTAATTTTTGAGATATGTTATAACTCTGGCCACCGGCAAATATAGTGTTATCAAATTCTCCATCCTGTTCTAGTTGTATGTTTGCTTCTACATAATTTAAATGATAATACTTATCTATAAATACGTGAAAAAAGGATTGATCATTCTGGTAAGAATGTTTTGCTACATGTTTAATAAATTTTTCAGAGTTCCAATTTGGATTGATCCAATTCATAACATCATTAGGAGTTGTTTCGTTAGATTGAAAGCCTAATCCTAATTCTTCACATACTTGATATAGACAATCTTTTGAAGTAAGGTTGCTATAACTTCTAGATACGTTTGTATATATTTCAGGTATAAATAATTCACCTTTTATTATCTTAGTTTCATTACCTTTAATACTAGTTATAATGTAGTCATTTCTAATAGGCTTCATTTTTTCATGAGTAGACTTTACATATAAACTTAGTATTGGGTTTTTATTAGGAAATTGAACAGGGGAAAACCAACCTTTACTATCTTCATACACTAAAGTTATTTTTGGTAAAAAACCAGTTTCGTCTATTACAAGAGTATCTATGTCTTCAGAATCTACGTTAAAGTCGTTTATTTGAATAAACGGTTTATTATTACCAGTTGATTCCTTGTTACTTGCTGTAGTGTCATTTTTGTTTCGTTTGATGTGTTTTCCACTAGGAGCGCTTCCTTCATCGCTGTCGTTCCACATCGCCATTTCTTTTAATGGAATATTTGGACTAAGTGCAGATTTTAAAACGTGTTTAAACCCCATTATCCAAATAGGTTATTTTTAATTAGTGCTTTTTTAAGATTTGCTCTGGATATTGGTTCTGGACATTCATTTCTATTTATAGAAGTTACGTCTTCTCCAAATATTATTTTTCCATCTTTTATCTTTATATTTTTATCACCTTTTCTGTTTACATTACTCGGTAATACTTCTCCACCTCTATTTTGCTTTTTAAGTAGTTCAAGTCTTTTCTTATCCTGATTATTTTTTGGATTTATAAAAATAGATTCTACTTCTGTTATTTCTACATTACCTATATCTTCTATCCTACTAGGTGCCTTTATTATATCGTTTAAATCATCAATTGCAGGTACATATAATATCTGACCTTCATATAAAGAAAAAGGGTTAGATACGCTATTATATTTTAAGAGTACATCTAACATACCTTGATCATTATATAAAGCAACAGCGGCGAGGTCAGGTCTCATCACAGTATCTTTATCTACTATAAAGGTTCTAGATGATCTAAGCGCACTTTTTTTATTAGCATCTATTGAGCTTCTAGTCAAGTCTGGGAAAACGTCTCCGTTTTTCTTTTTGCTGCTGTATTTGTTTATTAAGGTCCGTAATATTATCATTATTAAGTTGCTGTTTTTGATATGTAGTCTTCTAACATAGACGAAGCTCCATATACTTTACCATAATGTGTAGTAACCCTGCCTCTATATATGTTTATTCCATCTCCTGCTACTGAATCATCTACATCCGATTGCTTAGCAGTTGTGTTAATTTCATCCATGTTTGCTATATTACCTGCTCCTGATTCACCGGAAACCCCTCCGGCTTGTCTTTTACCTTTACCCAAGTCTTTGGGTTCTGTTGCAAATGTATTTTTAGTAGAAGAAGGAGGTTTAAGTTTACTAAATGACATTGGGCCTCCGCCTAAATTAAACATACTTTCTATGTCTTGTTTTGCTCTAGGTCTTCCGTGTTGAAGGGTTACTGTAAAATCAACTGATTTTGGAAAATCATCAGCTCCAAGTTCATTACTAAACTTCATATCACAATTAGTACATACTAGATTACCCATTACTGCCATTGGATCTAATGGATTTCCTATAGTCATATGCCATTCCCCAACAGGTCGTCCTTCTAACAAAGACCTATAACTCAAAGGAGCTTGCATTAGCGCAGAGGCCCTTCCAGCTGCAAGTACGTTGAAAATTGCTTTTCCTTGTTTTGTAATTTTTCCACTTGCGTCTCTTAATTTAAGATCAGCGTCATCTGCTTCACTTTTTGTTCCACCAGTTTCTGCTTCAAAAACATTTGCTACTTGATTTAGTAATTGTTTAGTTGCTCCGGTTGCTGTTTTTAGCCATTCATTTAAAGTCAATGCTATACCCTCAATTACCCTACCTTGTTCTATTAATTCACTACCTGCACTGGAAATAGTTACACCTGGATTTTTAAAGTAACGATATCCACCTCCCCAAAAAGGAGCAGTATTATATGTAAGAGTCAATATATTACTTAACATATCAAGAAATGCTATCCTGGGATTAATAAAATTAAAAGATCTAAGAGTATAACTAAATTTAACCTTTATGGTTGTGTTAAACATACTACTTCCCATTCCCCTATCTCTCATTCTATTTTTATTGATAACGTTAACTGGTCCAAGTACCCTGTTCCAATAAGGACCGTCGCTTTTATACGCGCCTTTAATATAATCTTGTAATTTCTTATCATATCCAGCAACTTCAAGAGCTCCTAGATTTCCCCTTTGACTAGCAACCCCTGCTCTAATACTTTTTTGAATAGTTTCGTCTTCTACTCCGGCTCCTGCTATTACATCATCTACTAGGATTTCATTTCCCGTAATGTCTTGTACATTAGCTTCTTTTTCTATCCATTTCATATCCCATCCCATAGGTAAAATAGTATTTATGTCGTTACCGGTACCTTCTCCGTAATATGCAAGAGCTTGTGCTAATGGAACTTTAATCTCATCACTTGTCCCGTTTGGATTTATTAAACTATCTTCCACAGGCTGTGGATATCTCCTAAGAGCAACTAATCTGTTATTAGGTATTTTACCGTAATGTGTACAAAATATAAAGTCGTTATACGCAAAAGGAGTGGGTCCAAGAATATTGGAATTATCTATATTCCTAGAATGTTCTATTATTTGAGCAGCTGTTGGGTTTCTTACTGTTTTTTGATATTCCCCAGCTGAAATAGGCTGTAGATCATCTTCTTTATTAATAGGTACATTGCTAATGTAATTAAAGGCCTGATTAAATATATTTCCCTCCTTGGCCTTAGTTAATCCTTCACTTGCTCCGTAAAGGTTAGTATCAGAATGCTTTTTTAAGTCATATGCGCCTTGCGCTAGTCCAAATTGTCTATATCTAAAAACATTAAACGGATTAAATCTTGAAGGCGCTGCTTTTATTGATTCTCCCTCAGTATTGCCTATTACACCTGCACTTTCTGTAGATAACTCTTCTTCTTGCATTAAGAGTAAACTATCACCGGCTGTTCCGTTTCCTCCGGTTCTAAATTTATCAAAAGATTTCCCTCCTAAAATATTCTTAGACATTAGATTGCCTATATCTGAGTCTTTTCCTATATTTAAACCTGGAAATTTTGCCATGTGTCTAGTATCTTTTTATTATATATCTAACAAAAAAATATAGATAGAGTTTTTATAGTTTACATTCTATATTTTTCGTCTATCGTTATCTGATCTCTTGTTTTATTTAGTAGTTGTCCTATTGAAGAATCACCACCTGGTCTAACTACTGTGTATGTAACAGAATTATTATTTGGCATATCTACTACTCTACCCATTGACTTAAATTGAGGACAGCTCTGGTTAACGTTTCTAACCATGTCTCCTATAGAAATATCTTGGTTAAGGCTACAATCGCAGTTTCCATTTTGTTCATTGCAGTTTCCACAATTTCCTTTGCATCCACATTCTTCTGGAAATCTAGAACAACTAGGGCAAGTGTCCTGTTTTACAGGTAAAGAATTTGCTATTTTGCTAAATATCTCTAACGGTGCTATTTCAGCTTTTGTTTCTTCTCCATTATATCCGCAATTTTCTTTTAAGTAATCTGTGTAACCTTTAACCATGTTTAATTATTATTTTTTAACTTCAGTTTCTATATCTTTAACAGGTTCGCTTTTCTTAAAAATAGCCTTGGCTGTTGATACTCCTAGCATTGTTCCTGAATAAATCAGCATAGTGTTAAATAAAGCTTCGTTAACTGTAAACCAGTGAAATCCGTCTCCTACAAATGCAAGGCATACTAATATTCCTGAAATTATGCCTAATGTTTTTTTTGATGAATATTTTCCATCGTTTTTGTCTTCTGTAAAAATATCTTTAATATATCTCATATCTAGTATTTATTTTTATTTATAAAATCGTTAAATGATATAATTGAACTAGACCTCTTATTAGCCTTTTTCTTTTTCTTTTTTCTCTTACTTTTCTTTTTAACTTTACCTGGGCCAAGTTTAGAAAAAGTATCCATTCCCCCTGCTACGGATTGTGGTGTATCAAATATTGCTCCAGGTTGATTAGCTCCTCCTGAATCCATGGGTGCTAACATATCTTCTTTTAATTCTAAATTTAAAGCATTTCCTACTTTCCTAGCTGCTAAGTCTGTTTTATTCCTAGCCTTATCTCCTCCTACAGCTCCCGCTATAGATTTAGAAACATTAGTAATAGCTTGAAGTATAGCTCTATTTTGCATTTTATTTGCTTTAGCCATTCCTTGATCTACGTAACTCTTTTGCCACCCAAGCAATCCTCCTAAGTTACCTAAAGCCGCTTTAAATTTACTAAATTTAGAATTAGCAACAATGTCTTCATTAGTTATAGGAATATTTACAGTTTTATATAATGGAATCTTAATCTCTCTTTTAATTTTTAGACCTGCAAAGTCCGTCATGTTAATTTTTCTAGAAAGATTTTTATTTCTAATATAAGCGGCTTTATCTACATATAGACTATTTACCAATCTCTTTAGCTTATCTCTATCTCTTTTTGTAGAAATATAAGAATCTATCATGTAATCTAAAAAATAACGTATTGTTTCTAAGTATGATATTTGATACTTAACATCTGCATTTTCTTTATCTAAAAATATGTTGTCTTCTCCTAGGTTTATTGCTCTTCTTTGTATTATATTAAGCAAAGCATCTTTATAAGAAGATTGTATATTTAAAATATTATTATAAAATCCTCCGGTTTTTATAATCAAACCGTCTCTTAATTCAGGTATGTTTGAAGATTTTAACCTAGTTATAGTATCTTTTATAAACGATCTTTGATTTTTTGTTTCCTTTGGTTTTGTTGAATCTTCCTTTACCTTTATTTTTTCTATTTGATCTTTTACAGTTGTTTCTTTTCCACCAATATTTATGTTAATTATGGAAATTCCACTTTCTTCAAAAGTGTTATTGATATCGTCTATGATTAAATCAGCATCGTCGTCCTTATCTACTTTTTTATTTAAATGATCAATTACCTTTTTTGCTAATTTTTTATACGATTCTATAACTTTACTAAAAACTTTGTCGCTTTTAGACAATTCTTTTATTTTATCCTTTTCTTCAGGATTCATCTCGGAATTTAATTTATAAATCTCAACTAATTTATTAGCTCTATCTAATTCTAGATTTAAATCAGTCGCTGCTCTTATAAAATCATTATTAGACTTTTCTCTTTCTTTATCTGTGTTGGAATATAAGTTTTTAGATATCTTATTAAGATTTTTACTTATATTGTTTATTTTGCTTGATTTTTTATTTTTATAATCTGAAAAACTTTTTAATTTACCTGAATCTGAAAATAATTTAATTACATCTCCTACATCTGTTTCTTCTTTTCTATTTAATATTTCATATGTAATATCGTCAAGTATAGAATCTATAATAGATTCATCTTCTACCCCTCCTATTTCATCAGTTAATCTTTTACTTATAGACTTGATATCTGTGCCTATATCTTCTTGAGTAGACTCTAAAATCTTTTTTGAAAAATTAAATCCCTTTATTTTATCTATGAAATTCATTTTCTTTATTATTTTTCTACTCTTGGAAACATTTGATCCATTATTTGATAGATAGCATCTAAAACTCCATATGAATCTATTCCAACTTTACCAGAATATTTATTTACTAATTCGGATAAATCTTTTTCTAGAGATTGCATGTTTAATTGTTCAGGTTTTTCATCACTCCACCAATTTTCTCCCTTATCTTCCGCTTCTATATTACTGAGTAAATCATCTGTCCATTCATCTTCATTTACATCATTGAACTTGTTATAATCTATTACCACGGTTTCTTGATTATTTTTATCAAAAGATTCTGAAACACCTCCTAATTTATCATATTGCTCGAAGTTCATGACCCACATGTTTCTGGATTTATTTTTTTGCATATATCCATATATGGAATCGTCAGTATCGTCTGGGTGTTGAAGAACAGCGTTCTTTAGTTTTTCGGGTTTTCCTTTACCCATTCTATAATCAAAATATTTCTTATAGTTTTTCTGACTGCTGTTTTGTTTCTTTGCTTTCTGGTTCATCTTCTGAGTTAGATTTTTCGTTTATATTATTTATCTCAGAATCATCGGGTAATTTGTCTAAGTTAGATTCGTTAAGTTGATCCATCTCCTTTTTTAAATTATAGAAGTCAGACACTACTGAATCTGGAACAAGCCTCTTAAACTCAGCATAGTTTTCATCTTTTATACTATCTCTTAACTCAGATGAGGATTGGTATTTAGGTATCTCAACTAACTTGAAATCTTTGTTTAAATCTAGAGATACATCTCTTTTCTTTAAATATCCAAGTTGTATAGCGTACCTATTTAATCTATTTTTGTTAGTTCCCCATAGTACTGGAATATACGAAGGTTTTAAAGAACCTATTATTTCTTCTATTCCTCCTCCTTTGACGATAATTGCTTTCTCTATAAAACTTCCATATTCCTGTTCTACGTTGTTTAGCATTTTCCTAACAAGTTGTTCTGAAAAAGGATTGTTATTGTTTTTTTCTTTTTTGATAGTTGACACTAGAATAACAGGAAAGTTATTTTTAGATTTTAATTTTTCAGCTGCTTTGATATGACCTAAGTGTATGGGTTGAAAATCTCCTATTAATAAGTTTACTTTCTTTGGTTTTTGAATAGATCTTTTTTCTTTTGAAAAACCCTGTATTGTCATTGGTTCAAATTCTCCAGATTCCCCTACATATTCATTAAATGTTGGAAAAAATCCTTCAAATACCTTTTCCTTTAATAGTATCTTTTTTATCTTGTCAACCTGCAAATTTAATTGATTTATTAAATTACTGTCAAATAAATTAGAGTTAACTTTTTTTCTTTTCTTTCTAAAAAAGTTTAATAATATCTTATAAATTTCTTTATAAGTATCACTTTCCTTTATTAAATCTATGATGTATGGATCTTTTACCATATCCATGTTTAAATCAAATTCTTCAGCGTCTAAAAAATCAGGCTTATTCAATTCTAAACCTTCATACTTATTTTTATATTCTTCTATAAAGTCTCTATATACCTTGTTTATGAATTTTACATATCTTTCTTGAAAAGAATCTCCTGTTATTTTCCACTTACTAATTGTCTTTAAATCATATAATTCTATAAAATTCATGAGATCTATTACAATTAACCATATATAATCTTGAGATTTATTATCTTCACGCTTAACTTCTTCTTTTTCCATTTTATTCTGAAAAATAGGGTCTATTAATTTTGCTAAGAATGATTTAGAACTAGGATTTTCTCTATCGCCTTCGTAAAATCTAAATACTAATCCATTTATATCTCTTATTATACTATTTTCTAAAAAGCTTTCTCGAAAATCGCTATTCAAGATAGATATTATATGCTTTATAAAAGATTTTGTTTTAAATTTTTCTATTAAGTCTTCTTTAGGACAATATATAAAGTCCATTATCTCTACCTTTTGATCATCATTTAAATTTCCTTCAAATACTATGGTTGGTCCATCTATTTCTAAAAAACTTGCCCATTCGTCAAGTATACCTTTGTCCTGTATAGTCTTTACTACTCTTCCTTCTTCATCTAATTCATGAATAAAATTAAGTAAAAGTCCGTTTTTAGGAAGCCTTCCATAATCGTTTAAATTAACAGACGTGTTTGAGATGTATTCCATACCAAAATACATATTAGAAGGAATCCTATTTGTTTTATCTCCCAAGTTACTTATATGAGATATAGGATCGTTATAAAATCTAGATAAAACCCTATCGATATATCCTATTTCATTTTTCTTATTAAAAAATTTAAGTTCATCAGTAGCTTGATCCTTTTTAAATCCTAAGAAGCTACCGTTTACTTTCTCATTGACTATAAGATATTCATTAAATAGTTTATTTAAGAAGTCATTTCCCATTTTATCGTAAACTTCTTTTAGATGCCTTAGTCCTGCCATAATATATTATTGGTTGTTTATAGATTTATTTAATCTTCTGATTCCTCCTCTTCGTCAGTATCGTCAGATGTTTTATTTGAAAGTTTCATTCCAAACTTTTTAGATGATTTACTGTCTAGTGATATGGAAAAACTTTTAAATTCATCAGCGTCTTCTGGATTGGTTTGAACATAATCTTTAACTTTTATCATGTCTATTTTTCCATATTTTTCTTTATCCTCATGGAAAAGTCCATCTGCTTCTATCATCTTATCTTCTAATTCCTGAGAAGCATTAAAGTCTCCTTTAAAGGTAATCGACCAACAATAAAATTTTACATCCTCTTTTCTTTTAGAATAATAATGTGATATATCTTTTATTCGTTGAATAGCGTCAGATGCATCTTTATAAGAAGTAGACTGTCCTAGGTTATCTGATGGAACACCAAACTGTATGTCGTTAGGCAATACTTCCATAACAGATTCTATCTTTTTTATAATGTTTTCAGAAGAAATTCCTTTTAAGGCCATTTCCTTTTTTTCAAATATAAATTGGCTATACTTAGTTACTAAATTTTTCATCGAATAAATGCTATTTTAGTTTATTTATATTATTTTTATATATTATTTTGTCAAACATCTTCATCATAACAGCCTCGCTTAAAAAGTCTTTATTGTTAATTACGTGAGTATATGAATTATTTTTAGTGTTGCATTCTATGTTTTTAATATTATCTTCAAATACTTTATCAAATAGATAATTTTCTTTTGCACTATCTGTAAAGTTATCAAATAAATCGCTATGATCGCGTTCCTCCTTATTATTTGAAGTTACTCTAATTACATGACAGTTTTCATATAATGTACTATCTAGTAAATTATGCAATTCTTTGTTTAATTTATTTACGTTTAACCTATTTCTTAAAATAGACCAAACGTATGCTGAAAAAATTCCTCTATCGAATACTATAACCTTATCTTTTAAAACTGTTTTATGTAACTCTAAAATAGTAAGAGTATTAGATATAGTAAAATAATGAAAAGCTTCTTTTGGCTCAATGTCTTCAAAATCTAAGTTTTTCATATGAGACACGTGTCCATATTTGTAAAATATTACGTCACCATCTCTTCTAATAGATTTTAGATAGTTTACCATGTGAGTTTTACCAGAGCCCTGTGACCCTTCTATAATTATTATCATTATTGTTTTATTTTACAACTATACTATTACACTATATGTTTTACAAATAAATAACAAAAAAGTTTTACACTTTATTATGAACAAATACATAAAAGTTTTTGAATATTTTGAAAAAGCAGAGATAAAAGACCTAAAAGCTGGCTCTAGTGGAAATTGGAATTCCATAAGAGATCACATACAGTCTTTAAAAAGCTTTACTATAATAAACTTTAAAGATAGAGAAGGTTATTTAGAGTTTTTAACTGATTGTAAAGACGACGTTGTAAAACAGTCTTATTATACTGGCTTTGGAAATGGTGTAAAAAAATGTCCATCCGTGTTTATTAATCGTAAATTAAAAATAAACGATGATGATTTTGAAAAATATAATTTAATAAATTATTTAGTTGGCAAAGACAATAAGCCTAATATATTAGTTAAATCTAAAAAAGAGTCTAATGTGATAGGTAATGAAGTAGTATCTACTCTTTCTCAAAATGAAGTATATCCTGAAGATCATTTTAAAATAGATTCTGTATTTTACAAATTCATAAACTTTTTCTCCTAACTAGGTATAACATACTAAACTAAAATAAAATGAGTAATAAAGATAAAGATATACAACAGGGTTTTTCAGGTATGAATTTTGGTAAAAAATCAAAATTATTTCATGAAATGCCAGATTATAAATCAAGGTCAACTAAGAAACAAGCTCTTAACGAACTTAGACAAACTAAAGATGATGCTTACACTAACTCAAATAAAACTGCTTCTCAAGAAGAGTTAAGATTAGAAGCAAAATCATTTATAGATAAAGAACATTATCATTTAAATTCAGACTTAAATAGTTCTCAATTCGCAGATGTAATAACTGCTTTAGTAGACTATAAAAATAATCATTAAAATATGTTATTAAAAAAAGGAAGTATCGGCACTAGAGTAAGAGAATTACAAACTTTATTAAAAATTAAAGTAGATGGGCATTTTGGACCAGCTACAGAAACAGCCGTTGTGGCATTTCAAAATCAAAGAAATTTAGAACCAGACGGTATCGTTGGACCAAACACTTGGGAAAAATTAAAATCTAGTTTAATTATAAACGAAGTAGAATCAGAAGATAACAGAGGGTACGTTTGGATATTAGATAACGGTCACGGAGGAATCATAGATGGAATATACCAAACAGCAGGTAAAAGGTCTCCTAAATGGGAAGATGGCACTCAATTATTCGAAGGTGAATTTAATAGAGCAGTTGTAAAAAGGATCATTGAATTATGCAAAGTTGAGGGTATAGAATGCATTAACTTAGTTGATACTGAAAAGGACCTTTCATTAAGGTGGAGAACTGATGAAGCAAATGATATTTATAGAAAACGTCAACAACTGGATGGTAAGAAATGTATATACGTTTCGGTTCATGCAAATGGCTTTAATAAAGAAAGCGCTCACGGATGGTCTGTATATACAACAGTTGGTGAAACTGTTTCAGATAAAATAGCTCAGATTCTATATGAAAAAGCAAGAGTTGAATTTCCAGATCACAAAATGAGAAGAGATACTAGAGATGGAGATGCAGATAAAGAAGCTAACTTTTGGGTTTTACGTAAAGTTGTAATGCCATCTATTCTTTCAGAGAATTTCTTTATGACAAATAGAGAAGAATCTAAATTACAGCTAAGTGAAGAAGGAAGAGATAGAATAGCTAAGATTCATTTTGAAATGATAAAAGAAGTTGAACAAAGAAAACTAGTCTAATTAAAAAATATACAATGGAAAACACAGTTAAAAGTAATACAGATAACATATCTGAAAAATTTAAAAAAGAAAGAGACCATTACTCTTTAGAAATTCGTAGAAACGTTGAAAAATTAAATAATATACGAGACCTTAAAGAAGTTCAAATATTTTTTCTAAGCGTCAGACAGCGTCTTCTTGAAGACAATCATACGCTAATAGATACTTTATCTAAGCTAAAGAAATCATATAGACAGAAGAAAGGTAAAGAGTGGGAAAATGTTTCTAATCAAAATATGAGATATCAATCTCATGAAAAAAAGGTTATTGTAGAAGGAAAAACAACCGAAATGCAAGAAACTGTTGAGGTTATAGAAAATCAAATATCCTTCATGGATGGATCTATAAAAACAGTAGACAATGTTTTATTTGGTTTAAAAACTCGTCTTGATCTAGAAAAACTATTAGGCTAATATTATATGTTAAAGTTTAAAGTCTTCAAAACTAGAAATTGTATAAAGTTAGTAGAATGGGATAGCGATTCTGAAAAAGGAAGGTTGCGAGATCATTTTACTAAAAAATCAAAAGATGGAGATTTTAACGTATTAGTAGATAGAGGTATATGGGACGGAATGGACAATTTTATGTCTAAGGAAAATGAAATACCGATAGGACTTTGGAAAGAAATATATTCTTTTTCTGAAAAAAATCAAATTAAATGCGAAATATCAGGTCTAAAGGAAACTTTAAATTTAGAATATCAAAAAGAAAACTACACTGAATTTGTAAAAAGGCTTTTCAATGGTGTAGTTGATGAACATAATAATACCATATATCCTAGGGATTATCAATTTGAAGCAGCGTATAAGGCGCTTCAGTATAAGTACTGTACTCAGGAATTAGCGACATCCGCAGGTAAGACTCTAATTTTTTATATTTTTAATTCTTATTTAAAACATACTGGTATAATTAGTAGACATAATAAAGCGTTGATGATAGTTCCTAATATTTCGTTAGTTGGCCAAACTGAAGAAAAATTTAAAATGTACTCTAATGGATTAGTTAATTGGAATATTTTAATGATAGGAGGTAGGAATAAGTTCTCAGAAGAGGAATTCAGAGAAGCGGACTTAGTAATATCTACTTATCAAAGCCTTATCAGTTTTGAAGAAAAAAGCTTGGATTCTCAGTTAACTTCAGCAGTTAAGAAAAAGATGAAGTTAGAGAGACTTAAAAAACCTAAAGAAAAAGAACTTGAAAAAGCAATTAATAAAGTAAGCAATTTAAAAGAAAAAATAGATTATGCAAAGCTTTTTAGAATGTTTGAATCATATAGTGTAGTTAATGTTGACGAAACTCATAAATCAAGAGGATCTTCTATTTCTAATATAATATCAGCTTGTAATAATTGGAGATATAAACTGGGACTTTCTGGAACGGCAAAGGTATCTGAAGAATATTCTGATTTCTATAAGATACAGGAAAAGGTTGGGCCTTTAGTCATGACTCTTTCAGCAAAGCATTTAATTGATCATGGGTACTCTCCTAATGTATCTATTCGCATGGTTTACTTAACATATAATAAATCAAACACAGCTGCTCAGGAGTACATTAAAATGAGAAAGAGCCCAGATGAGATTAAAAGAATGTATCGAGATAATAAAGAGTATGGTAGAGAAATGTTAACTATTGAAAAAGGAATCATATTTGAAAGTCAAGAGAGATTAGACCTAATAAGCGGCATGATAAGAAAATTCGGTAAGAATACTTTAATTCTCTTCTCAGACATTAAAAATGAATATGGTAAGAATATATGCAAGAAACTTCAAGAGTGGAACAAGGACACCTATTACATCGACGGGGGTGTTGAGAGTGAACAGCGAGATGAATATAAAGATGCAATGGAAAAAAATGAAGGTGTTATTATAGTTGCTAGTTTTGGTACCTTTGCAACTGGTATTGACCTTAAGAATGTTCATCATATTGTTTTTTCAGAAACCACTAAAGCTGAAATTACAATTAGACAAGCGATTGGTCGAGGAATGAGAAAGCTTGCAAACAAAAACAAGGTCACCATCTGGGACCTTGTAGATAAATTAGATGGTTATTCAGTACGTCACTCTGAAGTCAGAGAAAAAATATATACTGAACAATCATTTCCTATTAAGAAACATCAAGTTAGTCTTTAACTAGCTACCATTGAATTAATTTTTAGTAGCCAGTTCCTCTACCGCCATGATTGCATAGCAGTTTCCATTTTGCTATAGCTGAAAATAACAGTTATTTTCATAGGACTTGGTAGACCTTTTGGTTGGTATGCAAATTTGGCAACACATAATGTTTCGTCTGGATCTCTAGAGACTTTGTTTGGTTCTTCTACCAGTTTACTGGTTAGTCTTAAAGGTTTTCCGTTATAACTAAGCGATATTTTTTCTGCATACTCAAATAACTGAGGGTTCTTTTGATATCTTAGAAATATGTTATTATTTTCAGGATTTAGCACAATAATATCTGGCGGACCTAAAGATTTACCTTTACTGTCTTTAACTTCAAATTTCTTATAAGCAGCTGCTCTTTCAGCTGAAGAGACTTCTCCGACCATTTCCTGTGCAACCATGTCCTTAGTAAGAAGGTCTTCTGAGGCAACTGCTTCATTAATCTTCTGAAATTGAATAAAGTCTTTTATATAATTTTTCATACTTTTATTTTTTTATGTTATTATTTATTTGTTTCTATCTTGTCAAAAATTTGCTCAACAATTTTAATGATTGGGTTTCTAACTACATCGTCAGGATCTCTTAATTCAACACAACCGAATCCTTCTACATTTTTAAATTTTTCTAATACTATTTCTAAAGAACTATCACTTTTATTTTTAATGTCCTTTTGTCTAACGTCGCCCATTATTACCATTTTAGAGTTATCCCCTATTCTCGTCATCAGTGTTCTTATGTTATCCATTGATATATTTTGGGCTTCATCTATTAATATAATAGAATTGTCAATGCTTCTACCTCTAGCAAATGCTATTGGTACTATTTCTATTACACCTAATTCTATTAATTTTTCCATTCTACTTCTACCTATTAGCTTTCTAATATTGTCAGTAAATGATTCCATAATAGGCGCCATTTTTTCTTTTAAGTCACCTGGTAAATGACCTATTTCTTCGCCTTTTAAAGCAGTGATTGATTTAATTAAGACAATCCTTTTGTACTTAGGTCTTGATTTAATTAGTTTTAAAGCTTCAGAACATGATAAAAAAGTTTTTCCAGATCCAGGAAAACCGTTACATATAGTTATCATATTTTGTTTAATTGAATTAACTAATAGTTTTTGATTTGTGGTTTTGCATTTAGTATTTATAGACATTGTTTGAAGAAACTTATCTTCTTCTACATTTCTGCTCCATACAAATTCTTCAACTTCTTGAATTTCGGCTTCAGATAGCCTTTTATTTCTTCTGCTTTTTTTACTCATGTATAATTAGTGTATTTTTGATGCTATGACAATTCCTAACATTATCTTAGCATGGTGTAATTGAAAATCTAAATATGAATCTATTGTAATTAATTCATTTACGTTTAGTTTTTCATCTTTTAACTTCTTATCTAATTCATCTATTTTATTTATAATATCTTCAGAAAGCTCAACTTCGTTCATTTCCTGAAGACCGTTTAACACTGTTTTAAAAGTATCAGCGTTTTCAGCGGGTGATTTTATCTTTTTTAGAAACGTTTTAGCTTTACGTATAGATGTGAATTTAACTGTCATTGAATTAGAATCTAGCCCCTTGTCTATGCTTTTTCTAATCCCGTCTAATACGGTTATGTCTTTAGATATCACATCTAAAAATAGTATATCAGTATCGTAAAAAGATATAACTATATCTTTATCTCGATATACATATTTAAAATTAAATAATTCGTCTTCAAATGAATCTTTTTGTTCATTTTCCTCTTCCTCTTCCCCTTTTCCTCCAGATATAATATATTGGTCAAATGGAAAAGATTTTAAAAATGGAAATAATTCGTATAACATATTTAAAACCTTCTTTAAATTATTTATAAAAGATATTAAATATTTTATAATGAATAAAGAATCTTTATACAAAAAATTAGACTTAGAACAACTCGCAATTAAACTACTTATTAATTCCATATATGGTGCATTTGGAAATAAGTGGTTTTATTTCTTTAATGTAGATTTAGCGCAAAGTATAACATTGCAAGGACAAGACCTTATTAAATTTACAATTAAAGCCGTTAACTTTTATTTTAAAGAAAGGTGGCATTTAGATAACGAGCTTCATAAAAAACTAGGTATAGACAAATATGATATTAAACCTATAAATTCAGAAGCAGCTATTTATACAGATACCGATTCTATATATGTAGAGTTTGGTTCAGCTATTAATTCTATACAAGGGCTACCTAAATTAACAGAAGAACAATATTTAAAGTTATGTATTAAAATTGATGAATACAGGTTAGCTGAATATTTTAATACAGCTTTTGACAAATACGGAAAACATTTTAATACAGTCAATCAACAAAATTTTGAACTTGAAAACTTATCTGCTAAGGCCATGTGGCTGAAAAAGAAAAACTACGCCCTTAGAGTTTCATATGAACCCAATTCTGATCAAACTCTTTTAAAGGAAAAAGGTAAAGAGTATGATGTATTTAAGGGATTAGAAATGATAAAGGGTTCTTATCCAATATGGGCTAGAAATCATTTATCTAAGTTAACAAAAATAATCTTAGAAAAAGGATCGTCTATAAATCCAGAGGAGGATCTTATTCCTCTATTTGAATCTATAAAAAAAGAAATGAAATTAAAAACAACTGATGAATTGGCTCAAACATTTAGTTGTAGGGTATATAACAAATATGTAAAAAATGAAACTAAGCTAACTTTACTTAAAGGAATCCCTATATATGCAAGAGCAGCTGCTTACTATAATCACCTTTTAGTAATCAACGAATTAACGGGTAAATATCAAAAGGTTAAAGAAGGTGAAAAAATAAAGTATTATTATCCTAAAGAAAACAATAAGGAATGGGATGTGTTTGCATATTCACCTGGTAATTATCCAACAGAAGTTGCTCTTCCTTTAGATTATAGTAAACAGTTTTTTTCACTGATAGTTGAGCCTATTAATAGACAATTAGTTGCATTAGGTTTAACTGAATTCAATGTTCACTTAAAAAGAAATATAAACATGGTTAAAACTGGTTCTAAAAAGCCATTGAGTGACGAAGACAAATATCCTCTTTATATAATAAATGAAAAAACATTAGAATACGAAGAGATACCTGAAAGATTTTGGAAAATAATAGGTAATCCTAATGCTGAAATACAAAGTAATGATTTCACAGAATACCTAAGTATAATATCTAAATATGGATTAAATACAAAAGTTGTTCCTAATTCCAAACTGCATCCTTTTAGAAAAAGAACAGCTAAGAGATTAAACATAGAATTAAAAGAATACTCTTCCAATGAAGATGAACAGCAGCAAGTAGAACTTAATTTTTAAAACATGAATATAGATTTAGATACTAATACTACTCTTCCGGAGTTCTTAAAAGAAGTTATGCTAAATAGATTTCCTGATGATCCCATTAAGCATAAAATAGACGAAGCTAATCCTAAAAAAATAAACTTAGCATGTCCAGTATGTGGAGATTCTGAAAAAAAGAAATCTAAACGTAGAGGTAATATCTATTTGGAAAGCAATACTTATAAATGTTATAACGATGGATGCATGATATTTATGGATCTCGATAAATTTATATCTAGATATTGTCATGAATATAGTTTAATGCCACCTGACCTCTTTATTAAAGGCGGTCTTAAAACAAATGTTAAATCAAGGAAAAAATTATCTCTTCTTACTTTCTTAATAAATCAAGATTTAAAACATAAGTTGGTTGATTTAGAATACTTTGCAGATAGGTTTTCATTAAATAAAATAGATACTAACTCAGCTAATTCAAAATGTTCAAAATACATAATAAGCAGAGAATTAGATAAGTGCGATTCCTTTTCAGAATGTTGCTATGAAGATTCTAAATCTGAAAAGATATTTATTTTTAATAAAGATAATGTTTCAAACAAAATATTAGGATATTCCGTCAGGTCCATAGACGATAATTATTGGGGCCCTAAATATAAAATGATGAACTATTCAGAAATAAATAGAGAAGTTTCTAAATTAGGAATGACCGAAGAAGAGCTAAATGAAATAGATTCTCTCAATAACATATTTAATATATTGAATATAGATTTTAAGAAAAAAATAACAATATGCGAAGGTCAATTTGATTCAATGTTTTTACATAATGGTATAGCATCAACCGGTGTAGGTAAAATAAAGGAGACTATAGCAATGCTCTCAGAGGACGCTAAAGTTAGGATATTATTCGACAATGACAAAGCTGGAAAAACACAATCTATTAAACTTTTACAAGAAGGATATGAAGTCTTCATGTGGTCTAAGTTGATAAAAGATTTAAAGAATGACTTCCCAAAACATTTAATAGATATTAAAAAAATAACTGATGTGAATATGCTTTACATGTTTTTAATTAAATTAAACTCTTCATTTTTTAGTATAAAAGAGTTTAATAAAACACTAGACTCATATTTTACAAATTCACTGTTTGACATACTATATTTGTAAATAAATAAATAAAAATAACTTTTTAAATGAAAAAATTAGTAAAAACTTTAACAGAATTCAAAAATCACGGATTAAAAAATCCTAAAAAAGCTGATTTAAATGATGATAATAAACTATCTAGCTATGAAGTAACGAGAGGAAAAGCAATAGAGAACAATATGGGAGAAGGTCCAGATTCAAACAATATGGACGATATAGCATCCGAATTAAATCTAGCTGAAGAAATCTTAGACGAGTTGATAGAAGCAGTAGGTTCAGAAGAAGATGTTGAAAAAGCTGCAGAAGAAGCGTATAACGACTTAAAGGATGCATATGAGTCTGATGAAATAGAAATGATGGAAAAAGAGGGAGTTCCTGAAAATTTAGCAATGTCTGCACTTATTGTAAAATTAGTAGAACAAGGAAAATTAGATCCTAAGAAAGCCGATAAATTCATAGGCGATAGCGTAGATGACTAATAAAAACAATAAACCTAAAAGTATAAAAGATACTTTAAAACCTAGAAGGGGGAAGATAAGACAGGGTTATTTTATTCCTAAGAATCCTGACAAATACGATGGAGATCTTTCTCAGATAATATACAGATCTAGTTGGGAATATAAATTTTTGAAGTTCTGCGACGACAATGAAAAAATATTAAAATATTCATCGGAGCCTGTTGGTATTGCTTATTGGAATCCTGTTACTAAAAAAACATGTAAGTATTGGGTTGACGCCTATATAGTAACAAGAGACCCTAATGGAAATATAAAAAAGTGGATACTTGAAATAAAACCTCTCAAATACACTCAACCTCCTAAGCCTATAAAAAAAATGACTGAAAAACAAATGAAACATTATCTTAGTCATACAAAGGCGTATTTAATAAATAGAGCTAAATTTGAAGCAGCTAAAGATTATGCAGATTCAAAAGGTATAAAATTTGGAATAATAACTGAAAACTTTTTGTTTAAGAATTTGTAAGATATTACTATGAAGAAATTACTTAGAGATATTAGTATTAAAGCACCTGTAAATAATCCATTTAAAATAATAGAGGAGTATGGAAAACCCATGCCTCCTAGTTTAATACCAGGTCATTTATACGCGCTCGGTATAGACACAGGTTCCCAAGTATCTCCCGATACTATTCCATACGATAAGCAGGATTATGTAGACAATAAAGACGATAAGTTCTTTGTTACGAAAAAACCATATTATGATTCAATGCCATTTGGAATAGCATTAAATATAAACAATGAAAACTATCAATCTATTTTAAATTTAAAATTAATGTCACCTGTTTACCGAAGACTTATACTAGATTCATATTATGCTATTATGAACGTTAAAAATAATTTCATAAGTCCATATGTAAGTGAAGATTTAAAAACCATAGATACTCCTATTGGTAAAAGAATAAGAGATCAATCTTATATGCAACCCTTTTTTGCTGTAAACGAATCGTTTATATCTAAGATTGTTAATGCAAATGTTAATTTTGCAATAAAAAACTATGAGATAAATAGTATAAAGAAGGTTAGATTACTTGACTGGAATGCTTTACCCGATATATACAACATGGGAGTAGCCTCAGATGGAATAATATTTAACCAGAGAATAGGTGGAATAGAAGGAATATTCGAAAGATTCGAATCTAAGTTCTTTTAAATCGTAAATAAAAACTATAATAAGCAATGGCAGGATTTTTAGAAAATACAGTAAATAGATTAAGCAGCAGACTATCTGCATTAAGCAGATTCAATGTTAGGCATGAAGATCTTTTACTAAAGAATTCACAGGCAATTGGATTCATAGAAAGTCAACTAATGGCTAGAAGTAATGAACAATATGGCCAGAACGAGATGATGAGAATGTCGATGGCTATATCTGACACTACTTCTCAATTAAGAACAAAAGCAGTTGCCTTTTTTCAATTAGACTATGCTATAAAAAGAGAAAGACTTAGAGATATTGCATCCAATGGGGAAATAGAATTTGTATTAGAAACTATAACCGATGATGTTATAGTATATGATGATGAAAATATGTTTTGCCAACCGTCTGATCCTATTGGTAAAATGATGTACAAAGGAAACTCAAAGGAACAGCGATTAAAGTATCAAGATAATGTCATACGAAAATACAATGAAAACTTTCATAAAATATATAATTCATGGGGGTTTGGTGAAGGTATATCTGCCTGGCAATATGTATATCAATATTTAGTAGAAGGTCATTTAGCGTTTGAAATAATATATGACAATCCTCAAAACCCTAGGGAAATAATAGGCTATAAAGAACTTGATCCTACTAGTATAGTTCCCCAGTTATCGAAAGATAACGCAGGTAAATTATTTTTACAGTGGACCCAATATACTCCAAATAGTACTCATACTAGAACGCTTACAGATTCTCAAATAATATACTTGTCTTATTCGAATCATTTTAGAACAAAAAGAGTTAGCTTTGTAGAAAGACTAATACGTTCGTTTAATCTACTAAGAATTATTGAACAAAGCAAGGTTATATGGCACGTTATGAATGCTCCAATAAGACTAACCACTACTGTTCCCGTTGGTTCTAAATCTATTCAAAAAGCACAAGAAGACGTAAGAGAGTTTTTAAATATTCTTAAGGAAGATATTAACTTTGACAATGATTCAGGTGAAATAAAAGTAAACGGACAACCTAATATCTTATTTTATAAAAATTATGTTTTACCAGTAAATGATAGAAACGAACAAGTAAAGATTGAGCCATTACAGTATCCGGGACCTAATCTATCTGGATCTGAATTATTAAATCACTTCTTAAAGAAATTAAAGATGGATTCTAAAATTCCATATTCTCGTTGGGAAGGTCAATCTGGAATGGGAGCATTTACTCTCAATGCCGAAGGTATTACTAGAGAAGAAATAAGATATAACAAATTCGTAAATAGAATTAGAACAACTATACAGGAACTTATAACTAAACCTCTTTGGTTACAAATGGAATTAGATATACCTCAGATAAAAGGAGATCATAAATTTAAAAACGCAATAGGCGTTAAATTTAATAATGATAATTTGTTTGAAGAAATGAAAGAACGAGAAGTTGCTAATAAGAGATTAGCTAGTTTCACTGCCATGAAAGGTGTAATGAACGATGATGGTACTCCATATTTCTCTACTGAATATTTAATAAGAAAGGAACTTAAAATGTCAGATGATGAAATTTCAACAAACCAAAATTACATCATACAAGAGCAAGAAGCTCAGGAAGAAGCTAATTCCAAACCCCCTAAGCCTGATGGAAGTGCAGGAGGTGCTATGCCAGATGTAGGTGGTGGTGGAGCTGCGGCCGCTGGTAGCGGAGCTGCGGCTCCTGAAGGAGGAAGTGAAGTAGTGGATGGTGGAGAAACCAAAGGCGAAGGCCAATTATAAATATGATAAAGAAAGGGATAATATCAGGCAAAGTTTTAAAAGGAAGTAATCCTGAGCAATTAAATGTTACACATGGACCTAATACTCATAAAGTACATAAGCATCCAGTAGACGATTTAATTGATAAGTCTATAGGGAAAACTGCTGAGTGGTTTGAACCTAACGGAAGTGTAATTATTCCAACTGAAAAGATAGAATATTTAAAATCTTAATACGTTTTTATCCGTAGAATATACCAAATGGATTATCTCCATCGATATTTATTTTTAATACAAATACATCCCTGTCTTTTTCGTCTGTATATTTAGAAGGAGCCACGTCTATATTTTTAATTTTAGCAGATGCAACATATCTTTCTATCTGATTATTAGCCTCATTGGATAAATTAAAAGGGTCTGTTTCAAAATCAAAAAGATATTTATTTACATCTAACCCAAACTCAGGTTCTCCTAACACGCTTCCTCTTTCAGTTAAAACAGTCATTTTAATTTGAGATATTGCTTCTTCGGTATCATCCGATATTTGTAAAACTCCCTTTTTATAATTTGGATCAGTTTCAGTTCTCATATAAAAGTCTTTAAGTGTTGATGCCATTTTAATACATTATTTTATTGTCTATATAGATAAATCCAATCAGGAGTATTCTCCTTACTCATCATGTCTTCCACTGCCTTTATCTCAGCTTCAGCCGTAGATGTTATAGATTCATAACTAATAGCTACATTACCAGGTAGAGTATATTTAAAAGTCTGTAACATATGTGCTAGTCTAACTTTACATTTAGCTCTTACCCATCTTTGAAAGATTTCATCTTCATATAACTTATCTACTTCTAGTTTTTTATAAAACTGAACAATTGCATCTACCTTAGGAGTTCTTCCCACTATTGTAAGTAATTTAGTATTTTTGTTATAATCATACGCTAATGTGTCTAATACAAGTCCTCTGGTTAAATCTAAGAAGCTAAAGATTACTGTTCTATACATTATACTCTCTCCAATAAAAGGTGTTAGAAACACTTCTGAACCTATAAATTTTGACTCTGAAAAGTCTCTATCCATTGTTCCGAAAATAGAACCTCCAGTAGGTTCTTTACATTGTGTAACAAATTGTACACAATCTGGTAATTGTATCTGTCGTATTTTCTTAAATTGTTTAGAATCAAATAATTCTTTAGGAAGACTTAAATATCTGGGCTCAACGGCATGTCTCCAGTTATCCCAAAAATACCTTGCACCTATGTCAAGTTGCCTCTTAATCTCTTTCTCGGGTAAAGAATATGGTAACATTCCTGAAAATGTTATTTCTTCATTAATGTCTTTTATTAAATCTTCTTCAGTCATCTGGTATTATTTATTTTAAAAAATCTATTGGTTAGAACCGGGTCCGTTTCCTGAGGTTTTATCGCTAAATCTTATGTCTGAGGTATCTATCTCAACAGTACCGTCTTCTTTTTTAAGCTTAGCCAAAGCTCTATGATTTTTCTTATTAGACAACTCGTCCCTTTTTGATGCTCTGCTAGCCGCGTTAGATTGAACCCCCTGTAAACATCTGTCCTTTATATTTCTTTTCCAATCGCTATGAAATATTAAATTAAGAGCTCTTGATATATCAACTTCTTCAATATCTCCTATGTTGTTATAAGGATCTCTTGCTAACTTTTCATTAGCTAATTCTTGAGCAATTGCCATTATACTAGTGTACATATTAGCTACTGCGCTGTTTACCATTCCAGTATAGTTAGTATTATACACTACATTATCTTTTTCTTCATTTAGAAAAGATTCTATGTCGCTTATATGTTTGCTTTTATGCTTCATTGGCTTCTTCCTGATCTTCTATTTGTCTAAGTTGCTCTATTTCTATGTCTAATTTAGAAATGTCTGACTCAATTTGAGTTTTTTGAATGTCATCTGTAGTTTGCTTTAGTTTTTCTTGCAAAGCTTTTTTCTGATCTAATAACTGAATTTCTTTAGTATTAGTTTCAATAGATTCTGATACAAATCCTTTAAAATTTTTAATATAATTTTTCATGTTCTCTATTTTAATTTTTCTGGAATATTTATCACCATTGATAATATCCTATTTACGTCTTCTATTTTATCTTTTCTTTTAAAATATGAAACGTCTTTATATTTATTATTTATCTCACGAATTTTCTTAGATGTATCAGCTGTGTTGTTGTTTAATGAGTTTTTACAAAGCATAGTTAAATATAGCAAAATACCTAAATTTAATTCATCGAATTGTTCATATATGTCTTCATGATCTTCATAATATCCATTTCCTTCAAAATAACCTTCATCTAAATTTTCATATTTTGATTCCAGTCTTCTTCCAATATAATTAACTTGTGCATCTAAAATGTCTAATATTCCATGTTTAGATAATCCAGTTTTTAGGATAGCTGCTGATATTGAAATTTTATTTTTAGTATAGTTAACTACAATTTCATCTAAAGAAGGAAGATCGTTAGTAGAATTTATTCTAAAAATAGTATTAAATGTTTTAGAGTTTTCACTGTTTATAGGACCTACTATTTCTGATGTATATTCACCGCTATCTCCTCCATCTGGAGGATTATAATAATCTCCGGGGTCTCCTTCAGTTGGAGTGTTTATCGTATCGTAAAAAATCTCTACTCCTATTTCTAATATTTTATCATTTATAGTTCCATCTATATCGTCTTCTTCTAGATTAAGGTTACCTGAATCTATGTCGTTTAACATTGACATGCATATATTTTCATATTCAGTTTCACCTAAGCTTTTTTCTATTGATGTAAATTTCTCTACCATATAGTCTAAAGCTCTATCTGACTGAAGGTCTGATATTTCATTACGTTTATCATTATTGATATCTTCTTCACCAGTTGGGTCTTGTCCAAACCTTCCACCTCCTGCACCTCCAAAACCGCCTGATAAATAAGGAGAATTATTCCAATGCATAGGCATTCTTCCTATTCCTCCTACATGAGTGTTTATAGATAGCGGAGTCGGTACACTAGGGTTTCTAACAAACATATGCTCAGGAGGATATTCTATTGTGATAGCCCCAAAATGCTCTTTGATATATTCTTTGTAACTTTTTACCATATTAAATGATTTATAAATCCATCCAGGAATCTTTGTCCATCATTGAATCAAACGCAGTAGGTTCTCTATCTGCTATTTCATCCCATGTCGGTATTTTATTCGATATTTCAACATCTACCGTTGGATTTTCCATAAGATGCATCTTTAGAATGTTTTCAATTGTACTGTATTCTGCATCTAGTTGCATTTCCTCTAGTTTATCTAATAACTGATCTACGGTCATTGATAGTATTTCTTGTGGCCATTCTTCGTCGTGATGTTCAAATATTTTATTCCAACTTTTCATATCAATAGGAGTTTATTTTATATATTTAGAATTATTTAGTATAATATTATAAAATAAATCAAATATGTTCTTTAAAAAACGTAAAACAATTACTGAAACAGATGGATATAGAAGCGAAATACTTAAAGCTAAACTTAAGACTGATGTAATCAATAAACTTAATCAGATAAGAATGCACATAGATAAAGAAGATAATTGCTCATATGGAGCTTCTTACGAGCAAAACCTTAGAATAATACTAGAAGACCTAGATGATATTTTATTAAATTGGAAAGATTAGAATTATGCCTGAATTAGCAGAACTTAGATTAACAGCGGATTATATAAATCAAACAGTTAAAGGAAAAACCTTTAATAAAGTTAAGAATAATCCAGAACATAAATGGAAACCCTTATTTCAAAAACATCCATCATTTACTATTAAAGCCAAAAGTAGAGGTAAGGAGTTAATAGTATATATGAACAATTATCCTATAAGAATGACAATGGGTATGTCAGGTTATTTTAGAATAACTAAGACAGGTGAAGAGCATAAACATTCGCATATTATTTTTGAATCAACTTGTGGAATGTCATTATCATTTATTGACATGAGAAGATTTGGTAAATGGTGGCCAGGACAGGAGTGGTCAAATGACAGAGGCCCTGACCCAACTCTTGATTTTGAGGAATTTGTTAGTAATGTTAAATCTAATTTACATAAGAAAATATTTAATAAACCTATATGTGAAATACTTTTGAATCAAAAGTATTTTAATGGTATAGGTAACTATTTAAGAGCTGAAATAATTTATAGAATCGAGGAACTAAGTCCTTTTATGAAAGCAAGTGAAGCAATAGAAAAATATCCAGACATATTAAAACTTTGTAAATATATGCCAGAATTAGCTTATATCATGGGCGGAGGAAGCATTAAAGATTGGAAAAATCCATTTTTAAAAGAGTCAGGTAATTTTATGAAATGCTATGGTAATAGTGACATGATTAGAGAAAAAGATGGAACCGGAAGAACGATATGGTATAGACCTGAACACCAATGGAAAAAAATAGATGAAGATCAGTGGGACCATTATTCAGGTTTACCTAATCCTAAATACTATAGTTAATATTATTTAGTATAATATAAAAAAATAAAAAATGTTTAATAGATTACAGCAATTCGTAGAGAGAAGTAACTCAACAAACTCAAACACTGATAAATTAAATGTCTTAAGAGACTATATATCAGACCAGGAGGTCCTTCAAGCCCTTAGGTATGTATATTCCCCCTTTAAACAGTATTATGTTACTTCAAAAAATCTTAAAAAGAGAAGTGACCTGGTTAGTCCAGTCGGAAACCAATACGGTAGCATCTTTACCCTATTAGATACGTTAAATGATAGAATAATCACAGGACATGATGCCATTGCAGCCGTAAACAGATTTATTCTCGAAAACAGACAATACGAAGACCTTATTTATAACATCTTCGACCGGAATCTTAAGACCCGTTCTACAACTTCAATGATTAACAAAGTTGTACCAGGTTTGGTTCCAACATTCGATGTAGCATTAGCCGCAACTTATGATGAGAAAACCAAAAAGAAAGTCAATCTTGATTCTGATGAATGGTACCTTTCTAGAAAATTGGACGGAGTCAGATGTTTAGCATTCTTCGACAATTTTGGAACTGTTACTTTCAAAAGTAGAAGTGGCAAACCATTTGATACACTTGGAAACGTGGCCAAAGAACTTGAAGGTCTTAAACTCTATAACATTGTAATGGATGGAGAGATTTGCATTGTTGATGAAAATGGCGATGAAGATTTTCAATCAATCATCAAAGAAATTAAAAGAAAAGACCACACCATCGAAAACCCATTATTTCAAATTTTCGATATGATATCGTTAGAAGACTTTGAGAATAAGGCATCTAGGGAAAAATTAAGTGAGAGGCTTGATAACCTTCAAATGTCAATCGACCATGTTTATACCCCAATGGTCCCACCAACATACTTCAGAGTACTTGAACAGGACCTCTTAACCAGTTGGGATATGTTTGAGTCTAAGATGGACCATGCAGTTCAAAGCGGTTGGGAAGGTCTAATGCTAAGAAAAGACGATAAGTACCAGGGAAAACGCAGTACTGATATCTTAAAAGTAAAGAAATTCTATGATGAAGAGTATATTGTCGTAGACTTAGAGAACTCCCCAAACCGTGTAATTGTCAATGGGCTTGAAGTAGAAGAAATGATGCTAAAGAATGTTATCATAGAACACAAAGGAAACAGAGTACAGGTTGGAAGTGGTTTTACAATTGATGAAAGAAGAAGTTATTTTAAAAATCCTAATAAAATATTAGGTAAGACCATAACCGTACAGTACTTTGAAACTACAAAAAATAATCAAGGTACAGAATCACTTAGGTTCCCAGTGATTAAAGCAGTTTATGAAAACGGAAGAGTTGATTATGTATAAACCAAAACAACGATGAGTAATATAGATATTGTAATTATATACCTATTTGTGCCATTTTTAATGGGTGTAACAGCTGTTTTGGGTGGGGATGTCTTTAAAGATTGGATAAAACATAAAATTAAACAAAAAGATGATGAATAAAAAAGAATTTAAACCCCTAAAATGTTTTTTAAAATGGTCTTATGGTGAACCAAAACACCCTAAAGAATCTATGACAGAGTTTACCTGGGGTTCAGGTATTAATATGACAATTGCGGGACCAGAATTAAAGTTTGATGAAAATACAACATTATCCGAATGGAGACAGTCAGAAATAAAAAAGTGGGAGAATCTTATGGAAGATTTTAATAAAGATAAAAGAATACAACAGTTAGACTTTAGAATAAACCCAAATAGGAATGATGTCGAAGAAGTTGAATCAGATATTAACTTCATTAAGTGGGTAGATTAAACCAAAACAAAGATGAGTAAAAAAGACAATAATTTAGAAATGTTATTAGTTGGTTTATTCCCACAAAACAAAATTAAAGTTGATACTGAAATCCACAGTAAATTCGGTATGTGTATTGATGTGAATGTTGATGATAAGAAAATAAAATTCAAAATACCAGAAATAGACCCAATAGAAAGGATGATGTTTTCAGTTGAAGATTGGGCTATGGAATACAGCCATTTAATCGTGCAGGAAATCAGAAATCAATTAAACCAAAACAAAGATGAGTAAAGAAGAAATTATAGATTCCTTATACGATATATTAGATGAAATAGATGAAACACCAAAGGATGAATTTGTTGATATAGTGTATATTAAAGAAACGCTAGAAAATATAATAAAACAAAACAAAGAAGATGAGTAAAGATTATTTAGATAAGTCGGAAGAAAGACAAAAGCAGAACATAGAAAAGATTAAACCAAAACAAATGCCACATCCTATTCCTAAATTGAAATGGTGGCAGATGTTAATAGGAGGATTCAAAGGTAGAAGATATTAAACCAAAACAAATAAGATGAGAAATAATATAGAAGACTTATCATTAGAATTAATAAAAGACATTAAAAGTTTAGAGGGGTTTAAAAGTTCACTCATAGAGGAAGAACTTATACATAACTTATCAGAAAAATTAGACAATTTAACTAGTGAAGACAAAGAGGAAAGAATTAAGGCATTACACAATATGTTTGCACTAGGTCAAATATTTACAAACCAAAACAAAGATGAGTAAAGAAATTGAAAAAATAAGTAAGCAATTATTTGAACTTAAAGAATGGCTATCTGAACAACCAGGACATCCTAGTCATCTTTCTAATTTACCTCAGTGGTTTTGGGAAGGTTGGGGTGAATGTATAGATGATTTAAAACGATTAAGTAAAACAAAACAAAGATGAGTAAAATTAAAGAAGAGTTAAAACCCGTGAGATTAACAAAAACTGAAACCTGTTTAACTTATGTTTTAAGACGAATGGGATTAGAGCCTGATTTTTGTACTTATGAAACATTTCATGAACACTTTAATCAATTTACATTTTCTAGGTATCAAAAAAAAATAAAAGTTGGTGATATTCTTCTATGGGATAAAACTAGTACATGGGAATGGTTACCTTGGACTATAAATGACAACGGTATTATTGAATGGAAAAATATACCAGTAGGATTTCATTTTGCAATATATGAAGGTGATGGTATGTTTAGTGATTGTACAAGACTAGTAACGCCACCACATCCCACACTTAGATTAAGAACAATGACAGACTTGCAAAAGAACCCAGATTTTGTATTAAGATTAGAACTAAACCAAAACAAAGATGAGTAAAGAAGAAGATAAGGAATTAGTCAGCAGGTTACTAAAAGCAGCTAACGAAATTCATAAGAAAGGATTAGCTAAAGCAAATTATATACATCTACCAGCAAAATTCATACAACAACGAGCAGACGAAGAAGGAGTTACATTTGATGAAATGGTAAAGATAATTGAAGAAGAGATTAAACCAAAACAAAGATGAGTAGAGAATATATTAAAGAACAATACCAACATCTACAATTATTAAGTAGCAACATAACACCAACAAGACCAGGTGTGGGATCCTATGTAACTGTAGATGGATTAGAAATATCTGAAGACTATTTTCCAGAAGAATTTGAACAAATAGAAAATGCCTGGGATAGTGTTGCTAAAAAAATAAAAGAACTAAACCAAAACAAAGATGAGTAGAGGAGAATTTGCAGTATCACCCCAAGTTGCTAAAGTACTTAGTGATATACAACAAAGAGAAGAAGATTTTATTAAAGGTAAATCTATAAAAGTAGAAGAATGGGACCTCGAAGACATTCAAAAAGAATATGAACTTATTCTTAAAAAAGAGAGTAAACTCTCGTCTAACAATAGAAAAAAGATTTTAGAAATATTAAACCAAAACAAAGAAGATGAGTGAAGAAGAAATAAAAACACTTAGACCATCATTCAAATTTGGAGGAATGATTATGACTGATTGGTTTGAAGTTTCAGAAGGTAAAGGATATTGTATAATAAGAAGTGGATTAAAACACGCTGATGGTATTACAAAATCACCTTATCATTATGAATATTTCAAAGGTGGTAACAATGCAACAAATGAAGTTTTAAACCATTTTAATAATTGGTGGAAACTATTAAACCAAAACAAAGATGAGCAAAGGAGAATGGATATTTGAATACAAAAATCATACCTATCATCTACAAGACAGAGATGATAGTTTTAAGAAAGGAGATTTGTTTTTTGAAAGATCAGGTAGATTAGGTCCTATTGAATGGGACGGTAAGGGACAACTTAACTATCATTGTAAAAAAATAGTAAGTATTAAACCAAAACAAAGAAGATGAGTAAAGATGAAATAATAGATGGATATACCTTTAAGTATAATTCAGAAAATAAATTCTACGAATGTAGAGGAGATGTTTGTTATGATGATGAACATGATGAAGTACCTGAAAAGGGACTTTGGGATGCAGCACATAAGCTTGAACATAAATTAAAGAATCAAGGTATTGATTGTGATGTAGAGCATTCTGAAAAAGGTTGGGTAGAAGTATGTATAAACTAAACCAAAACAAAAAAGATGAGTAAAACTAATTACCAACCCTTAATATGTTCAGATAAAGAACTAAAGGAGATAGCAGAACATTGGTGTGTTTTAGTTGGTGAAAAACCAACAGCATCAATATTAAATGCGTTTATAATGGGAGCAAAAATAGCCGTATCTAATAACGGATGGATAGTAAATAAAGACAGTAATGAAGATGATTTTGACTACGAATCGGGGATGTGCTAAGGCATGTAAACAGTAACAGCTTTAAATGTGAATAAACAAATTATCTTTTAGAATCCATTAATCTAAGATAGGCTTCTCTCACTTCTTTCTTTGCATGAATTAATCTTCTTTTGATATATACATTTTCAAAATTATCGTCTTCTGATATTGCATTTAAGGCTGCTCCTGAAAGAGCGTTTATATGTTCAAGTAATTCTTTTATAGTTTGCATTTCTTCCATAGGAATTGGGTCTTTTCCAAATTCATAACGGTTTCCGTTACCACCAAGTTCAGAAGATCTGATGAATTCAATGTACCCCATTCCTTCTTTTACTTGCTTTTTCATATTAATATTCTCCAGATTCTTCTCTTTCTTCCTCTTTAGATTTTTTAGAATCACTTTTAGTTTTCTTTAAAGGCTTAACCTTTTTATCTGACTTAACTTTCTTATCTGATGATTTTTCATCATCTATATCGTCTAACTTAACAGGTCCATTTGGTATAGTAGGGCTATTTTCATAATCTGTTTTTATAAACTTAGTAGCCGGTTTACTAGAAATAGAATCCATATCTCCTTTACTATCTGGTATGCTAGGGGAATCTGTCAATTCATTAGATGCGTTTTGCATCTTTTCAACACTCTGTTCATCATTACCTGGAGCAGAGAAATGATCTCCTTTAGAATAGGCTTTTGTAAATTCTGAAAAATTTAGTATTCTTTTGTTATCCATTGTTACTTAGATTTTTTAATATGATAACTTACCGAACTAGCGGCAACGTTATATTTTTTACCTATTGCTTTATAAGTCATTCCATTCTTTCTATCTTTAATAAACTGCTTTTTCATGTCAGATGTTATTAAAGTCTTCTTTGATTTTGAAGGCTTTATCTTACTAGCTGACGTTAAAGGTTTAACTGCAGTTTTTGCAACTTTAGTTGTAGGCTTCTTAGTTTTAGGCTCATCGGTTTTACACCAATCTAAACATACTTTACCAAAGGTTATTTTGTTAATTAATATACAAATCCACTTTTTCATCTATCTATAATGTTTTTAAAAAATTATTAAATGTTTTAATTGTACTCTCATTAGTAAAACCTACGTTTTCTTGAGTCATTGCTGCATCAAGGGCGGCTTGTTCTTCTGGAGCAACATTTCCTAATTCACCTTCTTCTTCCGAAGACATTTCATCTGAAGGCATTTCATCTGAAGACATTTCATCTGAAGGCATTTCATCTGAAGGCATCATATTAGATTTAGTTAAAGTTATCATCACTTTAGATCCTTCATCTGTAGTTGCTTCTAATGTAATTCCATCCATTTCTGGATCTTCCATTAATTCCTTAATGTGTTCATCTGTTAAATTTAATTTATATTTACTTGCCATTTTTATTAAAATTTTTTAAAAATCAGTATCTACTGAATATTTTTTACCTCCACTTAAGGTATCTATGTACCATGTCGCAGTATCATTCATTGTGCTTCCTTCCGCTTTTACTATAATACTATCAAATGCTGCTGATAATTTAGCTTTATTAGGGTCTTTTTCCTTTAAAGTGTTCATTAGCGGATTGATTTGACCATTCCACCATGTTGTAAAATATGAAATTGCACCTGCTTCGTTATCATTAAAAGTACCTTTATACTTATTAAAATATCCATTACTTGGATTCCATAAAGCTTGTATTTTTCTAGATATTTTTTCAGCTATTTGATCATCGGCTGCTGTTCTTAAGAACATGTCTTTTAAATTAGATGTTTCAGCAGCAGTGGTAATTACTATACCCGCTTTATTTTCAAAGTTCATATCTTTATTAGGTTTTCCAAATTCTTTTACGTAACTTGGTGATTCAATATAGATAGCTCCTATATTACCGGATGAATCTTTCCAAATGTTTTGTACTAGATATCCAAAATCCGCAGCATCCCATCCGTTTGTAAATGTAACTACATCTCCGGCTTTTACAGTACCTATCGTTGGCCTAGGGTTAGCGAAATGTACAGCTATTTTATTTCCTGTTTTATATTGTATGTATCCCATTGGAAGTCCTTCTACATCTCCTGCTCCTGATTCTATACCTAGTATTTTTTCAAATTCAGCTCTCCATCCATTAGGTTTACCTGTTGATGCCCAAACCTTTTTTAACATATTAGCTGAACCTTCACCGGAATCGTAATCCATTTTTGCTTGAGCATATGATCTTGCTACAAAACTATTATTAGTACCTGTTGCATCTAAATCAAATGTACTTGTTTTACCATATGAGTCTTTTAATTTGTCTTGGCTATTAGCCCATGTTCTATATGCAACAGCTTGAGCATTAGTTAATCCGCTTTTTCCAACAGCTTCAGCTTCGCTATCAGTGCTTGAACTCTTAGATTTAGTTTTAGTTTTAGTTGACGTAGGTTCTTCTTTTTTAACTTGGTCATTATTAATTACTTTCATAGCAGCTGTCATATCAAAGTCTTCAAATAATTTAATATAATCTGAAAATTTAAATATAGTAGATTCATTAGAAGCAACTTCTTCTGTTTCTTCGGGTTCTTCAATTGAGCTCCATTCATTAGCTTGTTCTACTATTTTATCAACTAATCCTTGTGAAATATAATTAGCGTCTTTCATTCCAAAACCTGCTCTAAGTGCTTTTACCCATAATAAATCTTTATCTTCTAATTTTGTTGTATCTAGCCAATCCATTCCAAATATATTTCCTAAAGTTAATCCTTTTTTACGAAATACTACTCTTATTATTTCTTTTAACTCGGGTAAAGCATTGCTTTCTTGTCCTACTTCTATTCTGGTTTCACCTTCATCGTTTTTAGGAAGTTCAATAGGTTTATACGTTCCAGCTTTAGGTACTGGTTTCTTTCCATTGTCTTTAAGTTCATCTGGTGCTTCTTCTTCTTCTTCATCTTCTGTTGCAAATCCTATAGTAAACGTTACTTTATCTTTATTTTTACCATCTTTGTATTTCTCTATTTCAATTGAATCTTCGTCGTATTTTCCTTCATTAGATCCTGACATTAATTCGTGAGATAGAAAATCCATTATATCATTTACTATAACTCCATTATCATCCCATATTGGACTGTCTTTGCTTTTTCCTTTAAGAACAAATGTATCAGTTTCGCTATTGCCAGATTTTCTTTTTTTAGTAAGAACATACTGAGCGCCTGAATCAGAAACCCAGTTGTCTCGTCTATATTTTCTTTTGTTTGACTTATTACGCTTCTTCTTTGAAGCCTCTGGTTTATTAAGCTTCTTTTGTTCGTTTAAAACTTGCCAATCATTAAAATGTTTTACTATCATGGTGCATTGTATTTTGTTTTACTTATTTATTTATCTATTTGAATTATCCCAATTCTTCAGTATGACCGGGTCTAGTTGCTCCTGTTGAAGATGATTCTTTTCTTTTTCCTTTAAAGGAATCAGATTTGCTCCAATTAAATTTAGTTAATAATTCTGGAAATTTTGTAAATATTGAATCATACATTGAATATAGTTTCTTAGCGTCTGAACCATTTAACTTCTTAGAATAATCCTTTATTTTATAATAAATCATTACTCTAGTTAGCATTAGATTAATAATATCCATATGCTCAGGGTTCATGTTCTTAATATATTGAAATACGTTTTCTAATTGATTTATATAATCAGCGGAACCTGATCTAAGTGACAAATCAGGCACTACCTCTGCTCTGGTTAATAATATAGAAACCATTTTATTAATTAGCGCGTTTGCTTTTTTAGTATCTATGCTTCTAATTTTAACCAGCTTATCAAAAGGATTAGGCGCTAGTTCCCATGTAGTTGCTAGTTGATCTATATTCTTATCTTTTTCTATAATATCACTAAAAAGTTTTAGTTTATTTCCGTTATCATCTTTTTTAGTAGTATTTTGATCTAACAAAGAATTTGCGCTTTGTAATATCTTAGATAAATCTATTCCATATATAATATCTTTAAAGTCCTGTATGTTTTTATTACTTGATAATATGTCTTTGGGGTTGTCTTTCTTTATATTCTTTATAGCTTGACTTAGAGATTCTCTGTATCTAGATATTATGTTCATGTATTGATCTATCTTTATTTTTTTAGATCTTAATTCTTTTAATAAAGAAGTTCTAGTACTAACTTTAGTATCAGGAGGAAGTTCGTTAATTTTATTTCTTAGTTCTACATATTCTTTTTTAATTTTATTAAAGTCGTAAGGTTCACTAACTAAACGTATGTCTTCTTCGCTAATAAAGTTTCTTCGTAAATCATCAAGGGTTTTAGAATCTTTTATTGTATCGATTATTCCACCCTGTCCGCCTTCTCCGACCAATCTTCTCTTTATAAAATCTTGATACATCTTTAATAGTTTACTATTATCTTTTATTTCATCTAAATGCATCTTAGATAAACTAGAACCAACAGTTGTTCTAATGTATAGCTCCTTTAAAGCTGTTGGCAAAATTTTCCATATTCGAATATCAATACCTTTTGTATTTCTATTATTTAAAAATTCTGTTATTTTTTGTTGAGTAAACCAGTTTAATTGTAACCATTCTTCTTTTTCATCATAGTTCATAGCTTCAAATCTATTCGCTGAAATATTAATATTATTGACATCAGAACTACCTGCTTGATTATCTCGTGTTCTTTCGCTTTTAGATACATCCATTGGTAAGAGTATATTTCTTTCTAACTTACCTAATTCCTCGTCAGAAGGTACATAATAGAATGGAAGATCTATTATGTCTTGAGTTACTTGAGGTGACGATGTATCTATAGAGCCTCCTCCTCCGGTTGATCTCTGCTGTCTTCTTATACTTTCATTTTCAGTTGAAGGCCATATTTTTTCAGCGCATTGTTTTAAAGTTAAATGCTCGCCGTCGCCTTTAGCTTTGTCTCCCCATTGTCCATTATTAGATGCGCCTACTAACCAATATGTATTTTCATTAGGTTTCCAATCCTTAACAAAAAGAACCGCAATATGATAATTATCATAGAATACTCTTGCATTTTCATTTGCTACTAATTCTGTAGTCTCAGGGCTTAATCTAGGTGTAGCACTTGATCCTCTCCATGTTCTATACAACCTTCCTAAACCTTGTCCATCTTCTGTGTTTAAGTATTCTGATATCTTTTCAGCTTCAAAAACAGCTCGTTTTTTGTTTTCTATGAAGTAAATGGTTTGTCTTTCGTTTGCGTTTCTTCTATATGTACTATACCAACTATCGCCGCTTGCTATACACCATGAATAGGATCCAGTATTTGCACCATTTTCTCTTAACAATTTTTCAAATGATTTTCTAGTGTCTACACAGAATTTAAAGCTTAAAATTCTATGTATTCTATAGTGTTCATTATCTTCAACTATTTCTCCTCCGACAGGTTTAAGAGTACCATTGTTCCCCAGGCCTTCTAATTTAGATATTCCTTTATCAAATGTTAACGCACCTATTGTAGCTTGATCCATTTTACCAGAAGGTTTTTGTAAACCTCCGCTTAAAATAGCTTTTATAGTCGTTAATTCTTTTTTAATATTTGATATTTTTTCGTACTCTATTATTATATCGTCATTGATTGCTTGTCGTATAGATGGATCTTCTTCAAGAGTAGATTGTTGAACTTTATTTTTTAATTGCTCTTCTTTTTGTCTAATGATATCTTCAGTTGTAGTTATAAAACTTGCACTTTTAGATAACTGTATTTTTTCTTTAGCTGAAAGATTAGTTAATCCTACACTTTTATATTTGTCGTATATTTCTTGCCAATTGTAATCATTTGATATACTGTCTTTGAAACCTCGTTGAAACTCTCTTATCTTTGACTCCAGCTCGCTATTATAAAATCCTGTTTTTTCTAAACCTAGTTTATCTTGTATAGTAGATATCGCTGGGTTTATGTCACCTTGTTTAAGTGAAGATACAACCGGTATTTTTGCAATTCTAGAAACATAATCTACTAATGCTCTTAAACTTGAAAAATCATATTGTTCAATATTTCTTCTATTGTTTATATCATTGTCTACTCTAACTCCAGGTATATCAGATGTTAATATATCTTTTAACTCTCCTTTTGGGTTATTAGTAATTCTATCGAATTTTGAAATATAATCAACTACTATATCTCTTTCAGTTGTTTGAGACCATTTATCTAAAATATCCTTTTTACTTTCTAATAATTGATATATGTTCCATCCAAATATATGTTTATTAACTTCACTTAATGAAGGGTCTTGGTTTAGTGATATTCCTGCACCATTAAGCAAGTCTCTAAGAGCATCGTCACTTGGAGCATATGGTTCGTTATCTGGATCGTTGGATGGTCCAGCTGGACCATCATCATTTCTTCTAAAGCCTGTTCCTTCAAGTCCGTCTATATAAAATTCTTCAAATAGTTCATATGGCTTGTTTGAATCGTCGCTAAAAATAGCTTTACTTACTCTTAAAAAAAGATCATCGTCTAATTTGTAAAACCTAGAAAGTACATTTAACATCATCGCTGGATTTCTTTCACGTATTTCACGTTGTTCTAATAAATTATCTTCTACTTTTATAAAAAACTCTTTAAACTTACTAACCATACCCGGTCCATATTGTAAACCTTCTCTTTCTGAATATTGAGTTCCAGATAAAGACATCATCGTATCCTCATCTTCTGCGTTTAGTTCAGGATCTCTATGCATTGAAATTAATTCAAGTATACCTTTTATTATTTCATGAACTAATATTAAAATAGTATATCCACTTGCTTCAATAGTGTATTTGTTAGTATCTTCGTTCCATACAAGCTCAGCTCTACCTAATGCAGGTGATTGTGTCATTACTTGATGCATAAGTTCTTTTGGAACCTTTGAGTATAAACCAAATGTTTTATCCATTAGTTTATAATAATCCCCAAAGCTAACTCCTTCTATTTCAGTATCTCCTGTAATAAAATCATCTTTTATAGATGATGCAAACCCCTGTGTTAAAGCATTTTGTATAGCCCTTACGTCTATCTCTTTTTTTAATTTGGGATTTTCGCTTTCTATTTCTTTTTTAACCTCTTTAAATCTTTCGGGTTCAACTCCTATTATATTAGACTTAGCATCCATTAAATCAGAGTCATTTAAAATTTTTAATTTAAAATCTAATTTGTTAATGTCGAATCCCTTTCCATCAAATATTTCAGAAACTATTTCCATAGCTTTTTCAACTTTATCCTCATTTGACATTTCAGATTCAACGTTTCGTATAGAAGATAATAATTCTAATATATCTTTACTATCTTGCATGGCTCCTTGGACGTCTTCTGGTTTAAACTGACCCTTTAAACTTCTCATAAAATCATCAGATAATCCTAGATTGTCTTCTAGTGATTCATTAGAATCTAAACTAATTAGCTTATTAAACCTTTGAGATATTTTCCTCAGCAGCATCTCCGCGGTCATGGGAGTAGACAAAGCTTTTTTGATAAGAGGCTTCTCTACAATTTCCTGAACATATTCGTTAAGTTTAAGTAAATACTTCATATTGTTAAAAATATTATTTGTAAAAACAATTGTACACAGCTTTCCATTGCGTATCTGTTAAGTAACCTTTTCTTTTATATTGATCTTTAACTGATTTTAAAAATGCAAAATTCCCATTATAATGATGTAATCTTGATCTAATATCATTTAGGTTATCTAATACAAATTGACTAAGCTTTGGTTCTCTATGCTCGTCTAATCGTATACTGAAGTTTTCTATGCTGTTTATGTGTTTCATAACGTTCAATATTATTTATATGAAAAAATTAGTATAATAATCTAAATTAATTATTTAAAATGAGACAATTTAGAGTATCTAAAGAGATTTATACAGTAAGAAACAATACTATTAATTCATATTTAGAAGATGTTAGGGCTATTCCCGAAATATCAACAGAAGAGGAATACGAACTTGCATTAAAAGTAAAAGAAGGATGTAATCTTTCTAAAGAAAAACTGGTTAAATCTAATTTAAGGTTTGTGATAAGTGTAGCTAAAATGTATCAAAGGAGTAATTCTATTATATCATTAGAGGATTTAATAAATGAAGGAAACCTAGGCATGATAGAGGCTGCTGAAAAATTTGATCCTTCGCTGGGATTTAAGTTTATTTCATTTGCGGTTTGGCATATCCGTAGAAGAATAAGAGAAAGTATATCTAAAAACTCAAGACAAATTAAATTACCAGAAAATCAAATACAATACGCAGCAAAAATAGGAAAGATACAAATTTCATATATACAAGAGTTTGATAGATTTCCAACTCCTGAAGAAATACAAGATAAATTACTTGAATTAGATATTCCTGTTAAAATGACAATAGAATCTATTACTAAAATATTAAGTCAAGACACTATGACAGTTGGCTTAGAATCACCTTCTTCGGAAAGCAGCGATTATTCCCCAATTAACTACATAGAATCTAACGATAATATGGAAAGCATAAACAGTAGAGATTCAAGTATTGTTTTAAATGAATTGTTTAAACCTTTAAATAATATGGAAATACAGATAATATCAATGAGACTAGGACTCCCTCCGTATAACGAGATTTATTCAAATAAACAAATAGCTGATCGTTTTGGATTAGCAGCTCAGGATAGTATTAGAAAAAAAGTAACTAAGATTCTTAGAAAGATAAAAACCGTTAGTCCTAAATTAATTAATGAATTAAAAAACGAAAGACATGCCATATAACAAAATTAGAGGTACAGAAGAAAAATATTATGGTTCATCATTAAATAAATTCATAGCTGAACGTTGTAGAAAGGATATGACAGTTATGAATATAGACTTAATAACATATGATAGAGATAAAAAACATATAAGAATAATAGAAAGTAAACATGAAAACGAAAGAACTGGATATGGTCAAAGTGTGTTATTAAAATTATTATGTACATTGTTTAAGCAAATATCTGGATATAGAGTAACTGTCTTTATAATAAGAGGAAACCCTCCATACGAGCATGCTTATCTTGAAAATGTGATAACGAGAGAAAAAACAAAAGTAGACCAACAATCTCTTATACGCTTTTTAAATTACCGTATTTAAATAAATAATATAGTAATGGAAGATGATAAAAAGTGTTGCAAATTATGCGGAAAACGCATGGGTCTTACTGAAGACACAGATCATATATGGTGTGCAGAATGTACAAATGGAATTGGATTAATTAGCTTTTTAAAAGATAAAATGCTACCTATCGATGAAAAAACTATATTAGATAACATAGATAGTTTTATAACAAGCGGTTCTATTGAAGATTTTTTATTCAATCCAACTAGCCTGGATAAATATATAGACTTAAACTACTCTTTAGAGCAATATGAAAAAATAAAAAGTAGATCTCAAACTATTCGTAAGAAGCTAAAAATAAAAAAATAATTTTACATTTTGAAAAGAAACACTCAAAAAAGATTAATCGTAAACAAATATGTAAATCGTTACATAGCACCTGAACTAAGAGGCACTGTTGCCGCCGCTAATGGTAATATGTGGGTAAAAATAGATGATAATAATTTTCCAGATGGAAGTTATTTTAGTAGAAAAATCTCTAAAAAACTAAAGATTGATACCGTACAATACCGTATACTTAAACGTATATGGGAATCCGGAAACACAGGTTTGACTTTTACCGACATACAGATGTTTATATTAGGAGGAGAGGATCAACTTCAAAAAGGGCCTTCTAATCTTCCTCGTGTAGATGATCAACAATGGGATCACGATAATGGAGGGTTTACAGGTAGAGTACATAAAGTAAGAGCTAGTCGAGGTCACTATTCAACATGGTTAAGTTACACTATGCCAGCTTTTTGTACAAAAGGAGATGACGGTAGATGGAGACTCACACAAAAAGACCTACTAGTTCACTTTAAGAACAGATTCGAATAAACTTTTAATATTAAAATTAGTATAATATTAAAGACTTAAACATAAACTATGACTTCAAAAGCTACACAGACCGTAAATGTATTTAATTATTATGAAAATAAGTTTAATAGAAAATTTACTTTAAAAGTTCCTAATGATATGATTATTCATCATTATGTACTGATTGTAATCGCATCTATATTTGAAGTATACTATAATTCTCGTTTTATAATTCCATTAGCAGTTATGACTTTTACGCAATTTTTGACAATACGATCTTTATTTAAGTCTAGGGTAATATCAAGATGTATTATCTTAGAAATGGATAATCAAGGCAACATATCCAATGAAGAAAAAGAAGATATATTTAAAATATGTTGTGATGAAACAAATGATATAGGATTTCTATATACTAGAGGTGCTCTTATTGCTAAGTCTTTAGTTTTAATGTTCTTAATACATTACGCAACCATAGGTCTAAGTATATAATCAGATATTTTCATTTCACGTTGTCTGAGCCATTTAGCATAAGCATCGTACATTCTACTTTTACTTAATCCTGGGTAATCTTTTGATAATAAACTGAATATAATTTTACTATACATGTTAGGAGATACTTGTTTAGCCTGAAAGGCTTTTACTAATTCATGTATAGCCACTCCTATTTTTTCATTCTCTTTCTTAATGTCTGATCTTCGTTGCGCTGACTTTTCTGAAGCAACTGATTTTCTAGAATCAGCGGCATCTCTATTTTTAGTGTAACTTATATCCTGTATAGATGATGATGCTATATTTGCTATACTAACGTCATTCATTTCAGAAAGAGCTGAATACGCTGTTATTAATTTTTGACTTAGAGACTGTGAAGAGGTTTCACCTACTCCATCTATTAAATTTTCAAACTTCTTTAATGTATAACTAAGTGTTCGGTCAGAATCCATTCCTATTGCATCGGCGAGAGCAGGTACTGTTATATTAAAAGTTCCATCTGTTTCATCAGTGTATCCAAAAGCCTGTATTCCATCTATCATTTTTACGTAATCTGCTCCTACTTCTTCACACCTTCCTTTTGCTAATAAATATATAGCAGCCATTTGAGGTTTTGTCATTATTTGTAGTCCTCTTGAATAAGCTCGCATTTCACCTGAAGAATATTCTACGTCTGTGTCTTCCCACGATTCACCTTCTTCATTGCTAAAATCAATGTCTTCGTTTAACCTACATCCTGATATAAAATCTAAGGATATTCCTCTGTTTAATAAATCATTCATTGTAGATTCATAGATAGCTTCGAGTATGCTATCATTTTCAAAATTTTCAAATATTTTAATGTATGTTTTCATGGCTTTATTTTTTTAAAAATCTATTTCCCAGTCGTCTTCGCTTGATTCGAAATCTTCTAATTCAGATTCACTGTCGTCTGTTGGGATATCCTTATCAAATTCGCTATCTATTGCTCCTGTATCTGATACATAGTTTATTTCTTGCATATCTAGTTTTTCATGATATTTGTCGTACCATTTTTCTAAAACATTATAAAAGGATTTTATAAAAGCAGGATCTCCCATTTTTTCTTTCAGGTCTCCCATGTTTTCTTTTATAAAATATTTTATTTCTTCAGTTGCTTCAATGGCATCCATATCAGAAGAGACAACTTCTCTTACTTTTTTATCTAAAAGAGCTATAGTATTATCTGTAGTTAAAGAATTATCGTTTTCTAAAACTAAAAATGATTTATATGACACTATATGTTTTCCCATAATAAACTTAAATCTTTTTATTATTTATAAGAGAACTTAGTTTAATAAAATGGTTTAATACTTTAAATAAATTTTAGTATAATAATTAAAAATTACAGATATATGTTTACAAAAAACGAAATTACAAAAATGATTTTCTTTGATGTTGAAACGGCTACTACGTTTAAAGACCATAGTGAATTATCAGAAAGAATGAAAAAGCTATGGTCAAAGAGATGCGAATGGCTTAGAAAAAATTACGAAGACAACGAAGGTAAAACCGATAGCGAACTTTATAGTTACAAAGGCGCTCTTCATCCTGAATTTAATAAAGTACTTTGCGTATCCTTTGGTAGAGTTGAAATAGATTCAACGGGGGAAGTAACTAGTAATGTTCATACATGCAGTGGCCATGATGAAAAGGAAGTATTACAAAATACATTAAAGGTATTTGAAAAATTTTACACGAGTGGATTTAAATTTGTTGGACATAACATAAAAGGTTTTGATATTCCTGTTATTTTAAAAAGAGCTATTATAAATGGGATAAGTATACCTAGTTTCTTGCATTTGCATAATCTTAAACCTTGGGAAATGCCTTTTGTAGATACATCTGACGTTTGGAATTTCGGAGCATGGGGAGGAACAAAAGTTTCATTAGACCTAATGTCAGCTAGCTTAAACGTGCCTACTCCTAAAGATGCAATGGATGGTAGCATGGTATCAGGAGCATACTGGTTCGAAGACAAGCTGGATGATATCGTAACATATTGTGAAAAAGATGTAGTTGCAACTGCAAACGTTGTTCTAAGATTAGGGAATCATAACATAATTGAAATATAAAATGACAAAAGAAAACCTAATTGCAATCATAGAAAATAGGAATAGCTGGACTTTGGCTAAGCATAGAAGTGCTTTAATGCTCTTAGATAACTTTAAAGATAATAAGGTTATTGAATACCTATGGTATAAATTTAAATCCACAGGGGATTATTATTATGCATCTATAGTCAAATCTTATAAAGTAAAATGAATATAGAACATCAATATCTAATTCTACTTAAGGATATCCTAGACAGTGGATTAGAAAAAGAAGACCGTACTGGTACAGGTACTATCTCCATGTTTGGTAGACAAATCAGACACAAAATGAATCAAGGATTTCCTCTACTAACAACCAAGAAAATGTATTGGAAAGGAATTGTAATAGAATTGTTATGGTTCTTACGTGGTGATACAAACATTAAATATTTAGTCGATAATGGTTGTAATATCTGGAATGGAGACTGTTATAAGAAATATTGTAAAATAGCAGGGGCTATGGAGGAACCTGATTATGATATTCATGTTGATGATCCAGGTCAAAATTGTACCAGACTCATGACTCAACAAGAGTTTATTGAACAAATCAAAACCAATGATGAGTTTGCTCGAAAATGGGGTGATTTAGGTCCAGTGTATGGTAAACAATGGGTTGAGTGGGAATGTCCACCTATGACACCCGATGAAGTTGATTATCCAAGAACAGTCAATCAAATTCAAAACCTAATAGAACAACTCAAAACAAATCCAGACTCAAGACGACTAATGGTTAACGCTTGGAATGTTGGCGAATTGGACCAAATGACACTTCCACCTTGTCACTACGGATTCCAATGTTATACTACAGAGATGAGTTTTAAAGAACGAATTGAATATTGGACATCCTCTATAGGTAAGAGTCCATCTTATGGGAAGCAGTTTAATGATAGCGATTTAGATGAACGCAATGTTCCTAAACGAAAGTTATCTCTAATGTGGAGTCAACGTTCAGTAGATACTTTCTTAGGTTTACCATTCAACATAGCATCCTATGGTTTACTACTTGAAATCATCGCTAAAGAAGTTAATATGGTTCCTGATGAATTGATTGGTAATTTAGGTGATGTTCATTTGTATAAGAATCACATTGAACAGGCGAAGGAACAACTAACTAGAGAACCTAAAAGACTACCGAAGGTATTAATTAATAATGGTGAAGTTGATAACAACGGTGTACCATTCACTAAAAGCGTGTTGGATGGGTATGATATAACCGATTTTGAATTAGTTGATTATCAATCACATCCATCTATTAAAGCATCACTTAGCAATTAGGTGTTTTTAACAGAATTAGGAATAGAAGTTGCAGCTGTATTCTTTTTGTTATAGAATTCTGTTTTTCCAGCATATCTCCAATAAAAACAATTATTAAACCCTTTAGGTTTTCTTTCAGCAATACCTGCTGCTCCTTTAGATGAAGGAGTAGCGGCTAAAAATTCTGTTCTACTTCCTACATGTTTACTAGCTGCACTACGGAGTGAACTTGATTTTTGAGCAGATATAGCGTCATTAATTTGAACAGTAGATTCTTCTAAACTTCTTCCTTTAGATTTACGATATACTTCAATAGCCTCGTCTTTATTATTAATACTATTCCATTTTGCGCCTTTAGCTTTACCATCTTTTACAGGTTGATATTGTCCAGGTGAAAGTATTACTTTTTGCAATGTTTTTCCATAAGGTTTTCCAGGAGTGTTATATCTGTTGTATATAGCTTGAGCTACATCTGCCATTGCTTGTTTTGAACCGCTATAATTTTTAGTGGTATAGTTTTCACAAGCCATTATAACAATTAAAGTCCAATAGTCGGTATTGCCTTGAAGTTTATCTGTTTTTGCTTTAGACAAGTTTTTTTTATATTGAGCATTTAGATTTTGTATAGAACTAGCGTTTTCTACAGTATGCCAATATTTTTCCCCTGACTTTAGTTGATACTGCCAATTAGGTGTTTTATCTTTATTTAAGCCCGATCTTCGATATACATATTTTGGTTTAGAAGATATGTAATATTTAGTATACTCGTCTTTATTTTCAAATAAGCGGTTCCAATTATTATAATTTTTTATGTACATTTTTAATGATATATTTCTATATTTATTTATACTGGCTTTTTTTCTTAAATAAATAATATTAGCAAAATAATATTGATATGGCAGAAATAGCTAGACTTTATCCAAAAATAGATTTTTCAAAAATCAAGTTTTCTAGAATTCCTAAAAATGGTTTTTTAATAGGTTTTAATTCTAATAATAACAATAGACTATCTAAAATAGACAGGTCTGGTACTATTACCGTGATAGAATCATTCGAAAGTAAGTCTGATTCTTCTGGTTCTAATTTTAAATTTTTTGCACAGACGGACGTTCCAAGCGTAGAAAATGATACTGAGTTGCATCATGGTAACATATGGTACGATACAGTTAACGCTATGCCTTATATTTACACTAAAATAGATGTAGATCATTTCGTATGGCTATCGCTTCAGTCTAATGAAACTGAATCTTCTTTTGAAAGCTTATCTAAAAGTCAAATACTTAGCATAGATCATCCGATAGATGGTGAACTTATATATAATAATACAGATCAGGAGTATGTATTCTACAATGGAAGATCTTGGAAAAAAATAATTACTGAAGACTTATAATATGGATTTAACTTTATTTCCAAAAAATCCAAGTGTTGGCGAAATAGTAAGAGTAGACGGCAACTCATCAAGGTCTTATAGATGGGATGGCATCACGTGGACAGCTTTAAAAAAACCATACGTAGATAGGAAACCCGATGATTATAACCCTAATCAAGGTAGAATGGGTCTTCATAAAAAAATGTCAAAGGACATATTAAATGAGAAGCCGGTTATAGATTATTCAACTTCTGCTAATATGGCTAAACTTCAAAATTCTATAGTACGAGGAACTGAATCTATATACATGAACGGTCAACTATTATCTGCAGATGACTATAGCATAATTGAAAAAACTATTTATTTTAATTTTGAGATATCTGAAGATTCTTCTTTAATATGTGATTATTCTACATTAACACATGTTGAAGTATTTAATGAAATACCGGTGGGTGAAATGGACGGTGTGAATCTAACATTTACATTATTTTCAACACCTGTGCAAAACACTGAGTCGATCTATTTTAATGGTGTAAGATTATATGAAGGAAATGATAAAGATTACATAATAATTAATAATATTTTGCAATTATTTTTAGCCCCAACTGAAAAAAGTAGCATAAAAATAGACTATCATGCTGCAATTTAAAAAAACATTAAAATAATACATTTTTTTAATAAAACAGCCCCTAGAGCGCATATAAATAAACTAGAATAAAGCAAAAACAATTATAATTATACAATGGAGAACACTGAAAACAATAAAGATTTAGATTTATACACGACAACCGATTTATATTTGTCAGCGTATCTTATAGTAAAAGGTCACAAGTTTTCAACAGAAAAAAAGGGTAGAAAATCCTTCTTTTCATTCAACAAGACCCCTAATTTAGATGAGCATGTAAATGAGTATTTGATGGGTGGAGGTTCAACAGAACCACTGCAGTACGCTAATTCCATCAAGAACTTAAAAAACTTGCTATTTAATAGATAATAACATTTAGGGATTATTTTCTAATATTTTTTATTTACATATTTTTCAAATTAATTTTTGAAGATAGATTGCACGCATTTTAGGTTTACGTACGCTAAAAAAAACCATAATAAAATGGCAGAAATAAATAAAGTAGCTAATTTAATTAGCATAATTAAACAAACCGATCAGCAGTTTTTAGACCCAAAAGGTATAATGTTGAAGGATATTTTAGATGCATCAGGTGCAAGTGCACAGGATCTTTTTGATATCTTAAACGGAGATAAATCTGTAGAAGGTTCGGTATCTAAAGCAGTATCGGATGCAGTGATATCAATAGTAGACGGTGCTCCTGGACAATTAGATACTCTTAAAGAGATATCTGACGCACTTGCAGGAGATGAAGCTAGTACAGCAACACTTCTTCAAGCTATTGCAGATAACGCAACAGCATCTAACAGTAGACATGATAGCTATGTAGCTTCACACAACGAAGATACTGAAGCAAAAGAAGCATCAGTAGAAGCAGCTAGAATAGCAGAAAAAGCAGCAGTAGAAGCAGCTAGAGTAGCAGAAAAAGCAGCAGTAGAAGCAACTAGAGTAGCAACGGCAGCGTCAATTCTTGAAGAAGAAACTCAGTACAGAGCTAATCTTGATCAACAAACAGATGCATTAGCTGACGCAATTCTTGAAGAAGAAACTCAGTACAGAGCTGACTTAGTAACTGATACTGAAGCAAAAGCAGCAGCAGTAGAAGCAGCTAGAATAGCTGAAAAAGCAGCAGTAGAAGCAGCTAGAGTAGCAACATCAGCGTCAATTCTTGAAGAAGAAACTCAGTATAGAGCTAATCTTGAAGCGGATAGAGATGAAAAAGAAGCAAATGTTGAAGCAGCTAGAGTAGCAGCAGCAGCAGCGATTCTTAAAGAAGAAGGTGAGTATAGAGCAATTATTACTTCAGAACAAGCTTTACAAGATAGCAATCATTCTGCTTTAAAGACAAGTCACGAATCATTGGATACTTTTGTAAGAACCAATTTAGATCTAGATTTAGATGGAGATGGTGCTTATGATAAATTATCTGAGTTCTTAACATTTGTTAATAACGCCCAGCAAGCTGATGCAGATTCAATTGCTAAAGCTGTTAAAGACGCAAGTGACGCAAACGTATCACTTAAATCTGAAGTAGATAGTGATATCAGTGATCTTGATGCTAAAGTTGATGAACACCAAATTATTCAAAATGATGAATTCACTAGAGTTGATGGTAAAATAGACACTGGCTTAACAGCAGCAGATGATAAACTAGAATCAGCTAAAACAGAACTCTCGGCAGTTATTAAAACAACACAAGATGATTTGTCTGAATTTGTTGGAGAAACCGAAGATCAATTTAAGACGGTTAAATCAGAAACTGCTTTATACAGAGATAAGAATGATCTTGAATGGTCTAACTTAAACGATGTACGTGAAGAAGAAGCTACTGAGTACCAAGATTATAAAGACAAAGACAGCGAATGGAAGAAGATGATGCAAAGCACTTTCGAGGACGAACAAGCTGTGACTTCAAAAGAAAGATCAATGATGATGGAATCTATTGATCAATTGGTTGATGATAAAAATGAGGATAGTGTCAACAGTATTGCTGAGATATTTAATCATATTACAGAAGTGGCTGATTTCAACGTCATGAACATTCGTACTAAAACTGATATTGATTTTACGGCAGACCAAGAACAAGATGGAATGATTATTCCAGCCGAATCAATTCATCAATACACTTTAAGTGTTAAAATGAATGGCGTAGAAGTATACGAAGGAGAAGACTACACAACTACATACTTAAATGAAAGAGTAGTAGGTATATCAATGGAAAGGTCATTAAATGGCATTTACAAAGATGGTGGTAGATTATCTATTTCAGGAAGAGTAGGAGAATTAAAACAATATGAATTTAATTTAACTAGCCCTTTTGCTGGACAAGGTAAATTCGTAAGACCTATAGAAGGTGAAAATGATTATGCTTCTGCAATCGGAGACTTCCGTAGTAAGGAGGTTGCAACATTGGATCCACTAGTAGATCCAAATTCAGAAGGTTAATAAGATACTTTAAATAGTATTATTTTCTATAGAGGCGTGTAGCAATACACGCCTCTTTTTTATACATAACAATTTTTAGATTTGCTAAACATTTTACCTATTACGTTTTAGGTTTTTTAATTTATTAGTAATAATAAACATATTAACGATGTCTTGTTTTTCTTTACTGGTCTCTGACTCATTAAATTTAAATATGTAAGTACCTGTTACATTGCTTATTTGTTTTTCAAGATCTGCAATATTTATGTCTACTATTTTCATATTGGCTTTTGATATTTCATATTCTATTTTAAGTTCATCACATATTACAAATAATTCTAAAGCATTTAAAGTTTCATAAGCCAAGCTGGCTCTTTTAAATATATCTTCATACTTGTTGGTTTTATCCTTATCTGGATGCATTAGTTTGCATATATTCCAGTATATTTTCTTGAGACTTTTGTTTTCAGGATCACTGTGATTATTTTCTAAAATGCTTTCTTTATCTTCAACGTTTGGATTCTCATTAGAATCAGGTTTATCTGTTCCTAATAATTCCTGTACGTCATCTACGTTTTTAGCTACTTCATCTAAAAATTCCTGCCTGGATTCTTCTACTATTACCTTTCTCCATTCTAAATCTGATTTTAAAAATCTAAATTTCTGAATTAAACTTTTATTTTTTCCGCTTAATGATTTCATTCTATAAGTTTATTACGTTTAAAGCCTCTTCTATTTTTTTTAAAACCATATTTCTTTCTTCTGAAGTATTCCATGCAAAAACAGTTGGCATTATAGAATTTGCATCAAATAAAACTATTTCATATGACACTGGCGTATCATCTGCTTTTTCTTTAAGAGACTCGTCGTATTCTGTTTCACTAGGTTTATCAGATCTTATTTCTAACCTATATACGTGTTGAATATTTATTAAATCGTAACCTTCATTGTGTCTAATTTTTAGCCATCTCATATCTAATGTTTACTAATTTTTAAAATCTAAATAACATACCTTTACTTTGCAGTATTTAGATACCCCAGTTTCACCATTAATGTGATCTAAGGGCTTTTTTATTTTTACAGATAAGATACAGTATTACGCATAACAATTACATTAGATTTAATTAAATCTCGTGAATTATATTATTTTTTTATTACGTATCTTATTCTGGTTGTTCCATAAGTAGTAACCCAATCGGGTCCATTTAAACTAACTTGCCCATCAATCTCGTTACTTATAGATTTTCTATAAATAAATACACATCCAGTTTGCAATTTATCATATATACCAAGGGTAATTTCATTTGGCATTACGGTGTTATCGCAATAAACCACAGTAGCTTCTCTTATGTCTAGCTTTAAAAAATCGCCTTTTAGAAAAACTATATTATTTAATTCTTTACAGAATCTAGCTTTGGTATCAAGCGCACCCTGTAGCCGCTTTTCAGAAAGCTCTATCCCTACTGATTTAGCACCAGTCTTTAAACCTATATGACAAACCATTTTACCTACTCCGCAACCTAGGTCGTAAAACACAGCTTTTTCATTAAACTTGTCTGGAAATAATTCTAAAATAGAATCAGTGGCCTCTTGTGTTATTTCTCCATAAGTGGCGTGAGAACCTGTTTCTTTGAATTTTTTCTTGTCATTCTCAGATAGTAAATATTGAGATTTATATGCACTTTGCTTGTATATAGCATCTAGTATTGCTTTCATTATTTATTTATTTGTTTTACTACGGAGTAAACCTGTTGTTGATAGCGGGCTAAACTTTTATTGCCCATTCAATTCCTTTGCGAGGAGCGTATATTGGCCTTGTCCTGCCTCGTTAACGGTGACTTCCAGGGTTGCGCCTTGAAAAACTAGAGTCAGAGGTTTTCCATAACCACATTGATATTTCCAGCTTGTTTTAAAAGGTGTTGCTTTGTATTCTATCATCTCTGCATGTTGATTAAAACCTGGTGCCTGTCTCATCACGGTTAGGCTGGTTAAAGCATCAGCCTTTTGCCATCCACATGCGCTGATTGCAGTTATTAATAATATTCCAGAAATAGCGATTAACGTTTTGATTTTTCCACTCATTATAGTCTTGTTTTTAATCTTTATTTATCTAAACCACTATGGGGCAAGCAACCAGAATTCCACTTGTTGAAAAAATCTATGGGTTTTAGGGTCTAGTGCATCTGATCCATAATGCTGTATTTTAGGATTAGTTACAGCAATCATTCTCACAACTAGGTCCTGGGATCTACACAGCTCAACGAGCCTAGACATTGGGGTCTCCAGGGACTTTGCCTCCCGTATCTCTTCATCTCTTTGATTCCACTTTGAACTCATCTAGTAACCCGGATATTTTTTAAGTAGCCCTTTAGCAAATTCCCACATTGCATGCTGCTTGTCACCGTGACCCTGCGTTGTCCAGAACTGCCGTCTGCCTCGGGCAAAAGTTGCGTCATCAGCCCGCTCCATACTAGCAATAGCGTGTCGGTTTAATATAGCAACTTCATCCCGCTTGTCTAAACTGTTGCCACCAAGTTTTCCATTGTATATTCCAACCACTCCGCCCTGGGTATACTCCACTGTTTCTTCCCCTGTTATGTCTAGGTCTAGATGAGGTAGATACCTGTCGCCGGGTCTCAGCTTTACCCTGTAAAGTGATGGCCAAAAACCTCGTTTAACCCCGGCTAGCACGCTATAAAAAGGCCAGTATCTCTTGTCACCAACCCGGAGTTGATATATGTCACGCCCAGTGAATCCCCACTCCTTAGCAAAACTCTCTACTAGGCTATAGGGTTTACCGTAACGGTTTGCTTCAACCAGTGCTGCCTCCTCCTCTAGGGAATCTCTCCGCATCCGGTCTACAATGGCTTCACCCTCCCCTAAGAGTCGTTGAGCAGATTCACCTCCACTGATCCATGTAAAACTATATTGATAGGCATTAGAGATATCGTTTGTAATATAGAATCCATATCTAGCACCAATTCCAGAATTACCAATCGCCTCCTCACCGCTAAATAGTTTAACGTTACCCCGGGTTAAATCTGGCATATGACTACCATGGTAATAGTATCCATCCCGGCTGGCCTGCATTATCTCCGCCCCAGTGAGAGTACCTCCACGGCTACCTCTCTCTGGTTCCTCCTCTGTTGCGCTCTGTATTAACCTTTGTCTAAGACTCTGTTTAGGTTTAGGAACAAGTAGCGTATCTACTTTCATTGTAGGCCATGATTCGTTTAGTTTAAGATATGTCTTTAGGTATTTCATTACTGGATTATTTATCTAAACTGCTACGGAGTAAAACAAGAGTCCGGGGCCGTGAAGACCCTGCCCTCGCCCGTTTATTATAATAATAATACTTCTATACCTAGAGAGAAATAAAAAAAAGATCAGGATAAACCTGCTTTAATAACCTCTATAAGAAAACTTCCACTACGGAGTAATCACTAGAACCAGAAACGGGTAGATCTAGACAGGAACCCGACCCAACCCTATGAGGTAACCTCTACCCGCTGGCCACTACGGAGTAAAACCCTACCCTATACCTGCCCAATCGCGACCCCCTTGGTGTTACCCAAAATGAGGTTTCTGTGTAAGGTCAAGCCTTGGGGACTCC